>Ga0310690_10004820_pt1 | contig 18808 bp, 15 predicted proteins | sample AusTroGonzalo_MG_2_FD_207661 | JGI IMG/M metagenome (GOLD analysis project Ga0310690, IMG submission 207661) | Bovine rumen microbial communities from tropical cattle in Woodstock, Queensland, Australia - Gonzalo_04 (v2) (version 2) | ecosystem: Host-associated > Mammals > Digestive system >...
TGCAATCGTCTATACTAAACAAATGAACTAATAACAAAGCAAATAACTTAAATATTAACAGCGTATGTCACAAATTACTGGACACATTTCGCAGATTATCGGCCCTGTTATCGACGTTTATTTTGATACAGAGGGTCAGGATGCCGAAAAGGTGTTGCCTAAAATTTACGATGCTCTTAAGATTGATCGTGGCGACGGGCGCGACCTGATTGTCGAGGTGCAGCAGCACATCGGCGAGGATACGGTGCGTTGTGTGGCTATGGACAATACCGATGGATTGCACCGTGGACTTGAGGCAATCCCGCTGGAATCACCAATCGTGATGCCTGCAGGCGATCAGATTAAAGGTCGAATGCTGAACGTTATCGGTCAGCCTATCGACGGTATGAAACAGCTCAACATGGAGGGCGCTTATCCTATCCATCGTGAGGCTCCAACATTTGAGGAACTCTCCACTAAGAAAGAGATTCTTGCTACAGGTATCAAGGTGATTGACCTGCTGGAGCCCTATATGAAGGGTGGTAAGATCGGACTCTTCGGCGGTGCAGGTGTAGGTAAGACGGTGCTTATCATGGAGCTCATCAACAACATTGCAAAGGGACATAACGGATTCTCAGTATTTGCAGGAGTAGGAGAGCGTACTCGTGAGGGTAACGACCTTATCCGCGAGATGATCGAATCGGGTGTTATCCGCTACGGAGAGAAGTTCCGTGAGGCTATGGATCAGGGCAAATGGGATCTTTCACTTGTTGACCCTGAGGAGTTGAAGAAGTCGCAGGCCACACTTGTTTATGGTCAGATGAACGAACCTCCTGGCGCCCGTGCATCAGTAGCTTTGTCAGGTTTGACTGTAGCTGAGGGATTCCGCGATGGTGGTGGTAAGGACGGTGGTGCTGCCGATATCCTGTTCTTCATCGACAATATCTTCCGTTTCACTCAGGCAGGTTCCGAGGTTTCGGCTCTGCTGGGTCGTATGCCATCGGCTGTAGGTTATCAGCCAACTCTGGCTTCGGAGATGGGCTCGATGCAGGAACGAATCACTTCAACCAAAACAGGATCTATCACCTCAGTACAGGCTGTTTATGTGCCTGCCGATGACTTGACTGACCCGGCACCTGCAACAACATTTACCCACTTGGATGCTACCACCGTGTTGGATCGTAAGATTGCTGAGCTGGGTATCTATCCAGCCGTTGACCCACTGGGCTCAACATCGCGTATCCTTGATCCGCTGATTGTGGGTAAGGCTCACTACGATTGTGCACAGCGCGTGAAGGAGATTCTGCAGCGCTACAAGGAGTTGCAGGACATCATCGCCATTCTTGGTATGGATGAGTTGAGTGATGAGGATAAGCTGACGGTGAACCGTGCACGTCGTGTGCAGCGATTCCTGAGTCAGCCATTCTCTGTAGCATCTCAGTTCACCGGTCTGCCAGGTGTGATGGTTCCCATCGAAGAAACTATCAAGGGATTCAACGCTATTCTCGACGGCGAGGTAGACGATCTGCCAGAGCAGGCATTCCTGAACGTGGGAACTATCGAAGATGCCAAGGAGAAAGCCAAGAAACTTCTTGAAGCTGCTAAAGGATAATGCCTATGTTACAGCTTAAGATTGTTTCTCCTGAAAAGATCGAGTTCGATGGTGCTGTCGAGAGTATTCTCGTACCAGGCACAATGGGACAGTTCGAGATTCTCAATGACCATGCTCCTATTATTTCTACACTCCAAAAAGGAACTGTTGAATATACAACATCGGAGGGTAAGAATACATTGGAGATTCAAGGTGGATTCGTTGAGGTGCAGAAGAATGTTGTAAGTCTTTGTGTGGAAATGGCTTAGTCTGTTTCGCATGAAATGAAGTAACGAATAGTATATGATAGACAATATCAATAAGTTGAGTAAGGCCTATATTAAGCAGGGACTGTATCTGACGGTTGCCCTGACTTTGCTGACCCTATTGGTGATGCGGGTGTGGTTCATCGACTTGTTGACGGCAGTAATCGTTAGTGCAGTTTTTACACTCGTCGTATGTTGTACCATTGGTCTTATATGGCGCCGTGTAGCCCAGAGCTCACCCGATAGTCTGCCAACCTTCTTTACCGCAGTTTCAGGTTTCCGCCTGTTGTTAGCTCTTGCTGTAATGTTTGTCTATTATCTGATTGATAATCAGAATTCTATGCTTCGCTTTTTCTTGGTGTTTATGGCGTTTTATTTTGCTTCGCTCATACACCATTCAATCTTCTTTGCCAGAGTGTCGAACCGCTCTTAATGAGAACGTAATAATTTACTAATACAATAGTAGATGATGAAACAATTTAAAACGATAATCCTCCTGATGATGGTAGCTTTGCTGCCGATGCCTGCTTGGGCTGAAGAGGGTGGTGAGGACGAGAAGATCAACATTCCGGAGATTGTTCTCGAACATCTGGCCGACTCTTATGAGTGGCACATCGCCTCTTACCAAGGTAAGCATTTGAGCATTCCATTGCCTATCATCATCCGTAGTGAGAATACCGGAGAATGGCACTTCTGTACGGCTCATAGTTTGCCTGAAGGTTTCTTCTTTAGTGAAGAACACCACGGGAAGATCTATGAGCGTATGGCCGACGGTAGTGAGGTGCGTCCCATTGATCTGAGTATCACGAAAAGTGTGCTTCAAATTTGGATAGTGGTGGCCATCCTGATTATTGTCTTCCTTTCATGTGCCAGTTGGTATAAGAAGCACGATGTGAAGGACAAGGCACCTGGAGGTTTTGTTGGAGCTATGGAGATGATGGTAATGATGATCCATGACGATCTTATCAAGTCGTCTATTGGTGAGAAACATTACAAACCGTATGCACCTTATCTGCTGACGGTATTCTTCTTCATTCTGACATGTAACCTTGTAGGACTGATTCCTATCTTTCCAGGTGGTGCCAACGTTACAGGTAATATTAATATTACTTTCTTCCTGGCATTGTGTACGATGCTTGCCATCAACATATTTGCCAACAAGGAGTATTGGAAAGAGATATTCTGGCCCGAGGTACCTTTGTTCCTGAAGGCCTATCCTGCACCTGTCATGCCTCTCATTGAGCTTTTTGGTGTTTTCACAAAGCCTTTTGCCTTGATGATCCGTCTTTTTGCCAACATGATGGCTGGTCATGCTGTGATGCTCAGCTTCACGTGTGTGATTTTCCTCGGTTGGTCTATGGGTGTCGGATTTGGTCTTGGCCTGAATGCCTTTAGCATCTTGATGCTCCTCTTTATGAATCTATTGGAGTTGTTGGTTGCTTTCGTTCAGGCATATGTGTTTACGATGCTGAGTGCTGTGTTTATTGGGCTTGCCCATAAAGAGCACCATGCGGAATAGAATTAAGGATTCAGATTTAAGAATTTAGAGAATTAAGTAACAACATTATTAATAATTAAAAATTTAAAGTATTATGATTTCAGCTTTATTATTGGCCGCAGAAGGTCTGGCTCAGCTGGGCTGCGGTATCGGTGCAGGTATTGCAACAATTGGTGCAGGTTTGGGTATTGGTAAGATTGGTGGCAGCGCTATGGACGCTATTGCTCGTCAGCCTGAGGCTACTGGTAAGATCCAGACAAACATGATTCTGACATCTGCTTTCGTAGAGGGTTGTGCTCTCTTCGCTATTGCAGCTTGTGCATTCCTGATCTAAGAGACATTCCGCAAGTAAGAAACTAAAAAGTATTGCGAATGGATTTCAGTAAACTGCCAGCAATCCTTACTCCTGATCTGGGACTTCTGTTCTGGATGCTTCTGGCGTTTGCCGTTGTCTTCTTTGTGCTTGCGAAGTTCGGTTTCCCTGCTATTACCAATATGGTAGAGGAGCGGAAAAAGTACATCGATGAGAGTCTGCTGAAAGCCCATGAGGCTTCTGAGCGACTTGAAAATATCAAGCAGGAAGGCGAGGCTATTCTCCAGGAGGCACGCGACCGTCAGGCACAGATTCTGAAAGAAGCTGCCGAAACGCGTGATGCCATTGTGGAACAGGCTCAGCAAAAGGCTCGTGAGGAGGGCGCCCGTCTCTTAGGCGATGCGAAAATCGCTATCGAACAAGAGAAGAGGGCAGCTATCGCCGACATCCGTCAGCAAGTCGCTACGCTCAGTGTGGAGATTGCCGAGAAGGTGCTCCGTCAGAATCTGAAGGACGACAAGGCTCAGATGGATTTGATTGAACGTATGCTGGATGAGGTTTCTACTGACAAATAAGTAAGTAACGTATGGATATAGGAGTCATATCGGTAAGATACGCCCGTGCACTCTTGAAGAGTGCTACTGACGCGAAAATCGAGGATGCTGTCTATGCTGAGATGCAGCAGCTCGCCAAGAGCTACGTCGAGGTACCACAGCTGCGGTTTACGATAGACAATCCGATGCTCTCAAAGGACAAAAAGGAGACCTTGCTGCTGACTGCTGTCGGCAAGAAGCCTTCCGATTTGACCAAGACTTTCGTTCAGCTTGTGCTGAAGGAGGATCGTGAGGGTGTGATGCAGTTCATCGCCAATTCGTACGTCACGCTTTACCGCCAACAGAAGAATGTCATCCGTGGACGCCTCATCACCGCTGCTGCTGTTTCTGCTGCTACAGAGCAGAAGATGCGCAAGATGGTGGAGAGTAAGACTAATGGAACAGTGGAGTTCGAGACCGAGGTTAATCCCGATATCATCGGAGGCTTTATCCTTGAATACGATACCTATCGTATGGATGCCAGCGTCAAGGCTCAACTCAACTCTATCCTCACACAACTTAAGAAGTAATTAAAGGAAAGAAAACAAATGTCAGATAAGATTAAACCAAGCGAAGTATCCCAGGTCCTGCTTGACCAGCTCAAGGGTATCTCCAATGCCGAAAAGTTCGATGAGGTAGGTACCGTATTGACTGTCAGCGATGGTGTGGCCCGTATCTACGGACTGCGCAATGCCGAGGCCAACGAACTGCTTGAGTTCGAGAACGGCACTATGGCCATCGTGATGAACCTCGAGGAGGACAACGTGGGTTGTGTGCTTTTGGGCACTACCTCGGGCATCAAGGAGGGCATGGTGGTGAAGCGTACCAAGCGTATCGCCTCTATCCGTGTCAACGACAACATGCTGGGACGCGTTATCAATCCGCTGGGACAGGCTATCGATGGTAAGGGAGATATCGACCTGAGCGACGCTTTCGAGATGCCGCTCGATCGTAAAGCCCCCGGTGTTATCTATCGTCAGCCCGTGAAGGAGCCGCTGCAGACAGGTTTGAAGGCCATCGACTCGATGATTCCTATCGGCCGTGGACAGCGTGAGCTCATCATTGGCGACCGTCAGACGGGTAAGACCGCTATCGCCGTTGATACCATCATCAACCAGAAGAGTTTCTATGAGGCAGGCAAGCCTGTCTATTGTATCTATGTAGCCATCGGACAGAAGGCCAGTACCGTTGCTGCTCTTGTTTCTACATTACAGGAGCATGGTGCTATGCCTTACACCATCGTGGTAGCCGCTACCGCAGCCGATCCTGCCGCCATGCAGTATTATGCACCATTTGCAGGAGCTGCTATCGGTGAGTATTTCCGCGACCGCGGTCTGCCAGCATTGGTGGTTTACGACGACCTGTCGAAGCAGGCTGTGGCCTATCGTGAGGTATCGCTGATTCTGCGTCGTCCTTCTGGTCGTGAGGCCTATCCTGGTGATGTATTCTATCTCCACTCTCGTCTGCTTGAGCGTGCAGCCAAGATGAACGAGCAGCAGGAGGTGGCCGAGCAGATGAACGACCTGCCTGAGTGTATGAAGGGTCACGTAAAGGGTGGTGGTTCACTCACCGCTCTGCCTATCATCGAGACACAGGCTGGCGACGTATCGGCTTACATCCCGACCAATGTGATCTCAATTACTGATGGTCAGATCTTCTTGGAGAGCGACCTCTTCAACCAGGGCTTCCGTCCCGCCATCAACGTAGGTATCTCGGTATCTCGTGTGGGTGGTTCGGCACAGATCAAGAGTATGAAGAAGGTGGCTGGTACATTGAAGATCGATCAGGCCCAGTATCGTGAGCTCGAGGCCTTCTCGAAGTTCTCGAGTGATATGGATGCTGTGACGGCAATGACTCTGGACCGTGGACGTAAGAACAACCAGTTGCTTATTCAGCCCCAGTATAGTCCAATGCCTGTAGGCGAGCAGATTGCCATCTTGTATTGTGGCGTACACGGACTGATGCGCGATGTGCCCATCCAGAAGGTGCGCGAGTGCCAGGCTCAGTTCCTCGATAAACTCCGTTCTGCCAATCCCGAAGTGATCGAAACGCTTGCCAGCGGAAAGATCGACGACGAGACAACGCAGAAGATCGAGGCTGTAATGGCCGATATTGCGGGAACCTATAAAGCCTGATAGCCTATGCCCAGCCTGAAAGAAATTAAAGGCCGCATAGCCTCAGTCAATTCTACGCGAAAGATCACGTCGGCTATGAAGATGGTGGCTTCCAGCAAGTTGCACCACGCACAGGTAGCTATACAGAATATGCTGCCTTACGAGGAATTGCTGGAGCACATCCTCAAGTCGTTCTTGGCAGCCGAGGCAGAAGCCCATACCGTCTTCGATCAGGAGCGCCCCGTCAAGCGCGCGGCTCTCATCGTGTTCTCCTCTAACTCCTCACTTTGTGGTGGTTTCAACGCCAACGTTATCCGTATGATGACGCATGCCGTCGATAAATATGCCACAGAGATCGGACGTGAGAACGTGGAGATTTACCCCATAGGCCGAAAGGTTTATGAGAAGGCGAAAAAGATGGGACTTAACGTTCAGGGAGAATTCTCAGCGTTAGCCGACAAGCCCAACGTGCATCAATGCATTGAGATTGCGATGAAGCTGGGTGAGAAGTTCTATGAGGGTGAGATCGACAAGGTGGAACTCATCTATCACCACTTCAAGAGTGCAGGCTCACAGATCCTCACGCGCAAGACCTTCTTGCCTATCGACTTGGAGTCGGAACTGAAGGCAGATCACGAGCGCGACTTGACGAGCGTTATTGCTACGAAGGAGTCGCAGGAGTATCTCAGAAAGCGTGGTGAGCGTGAGATCGAGAAGAAGGAAGAAGATGTGAAGCCGCTCAACGATAACTTCATCGTAGAGCCCGACATGAACACGGTCCTCACAGAGCTTATGCCGAAGATGGCTCATCTGATGCTTTACACGGCCCTGCTCGATTCAAATGCTTCAGAGCATGCTGCCCGTATGGTGGCTATGCAGACGGCTACGGATAATGCCGACGAGTTGTTGCGCCAGTTGAACCTGCAGTACAACAAAGGACGACAGCAGGCCATTACCAACGAATTGCTTGATATCGTTGGAGGTTCCGTCAACAATTAGAACATTTCTAATTCAAATAAAGAAAAGCGGATGTGTATCGTTAGGATATCACATCCGTTTTCTTATGGCTTGGAAATAAAAATAAATTGCGATTTATTTTGCATTTCTCTCACTTATTCGTACCTTTGCCCCCAAAAAGAGAATAAAAGAGATGAAAATAGGAGATAAAGTCAGATTCCTTAGCGAGATTGGTGGCGGACGTGTGGCCGGTTTCAAGGGGAAGAACATAGTGCTTGTAGAGGATGAGGACGGCTTCCAGATGCCGATGCTTATTAATGAAGTGGTGGTGGTAGGCGAAGAAGACTACGACACCAAGCACGTGATTGAGGCAAAGGCCAATTCCGTTAAGGCAGCACTTAATGCTGAGCGCGAGGAAGTTGAAACCGAACCTGCCGATAAACCTGTCACATTCAAGGCAAAGCCCGAAGAGCGCAAAGGTGGCGACAAACTAAGTGCCTATCTTGCCTTTGTACCAATGGATATCAAGGAACTTTCGCAGACGCGCTTCGAGACTTATCTGGTCAACGACTCCAACTACTATATGCGTTATGTCTATATGGTAGCTGAGGGTGCTGCCTGGACGGTAAGGGGCGAGGGTGAGATAGAGCCTAATACCAAGGAGTTTATTGAGGAGTTCGGTCGTGAAGACCTGAATGCCATAGAGCATAGCTGTATTCAGTTGATAGCCTATAAGCGCGACAAGCATTTCTTGCTGAAACCTACGGTCAATGCCCAGGTAAGAATAGATCCCGTGAAGTTCTATAAGCTGCATGCTTTTCGTGAGAACATGTTCTTTGAGCAACCGGCTCTTATTTACACGATTATCGAAAACGACGTTCAAAAAGTAAAGTTATGAAATACGGATTTGTGAATGTGTCTGCTGCCGTTCCAGTGGTGAAGGTGGCCGATGTTGATTACAACGTTCAGCAGATAGAGAGTCTTATAGCCCAGGCCGAAGGTCGTGCTGTTGAGGTCATAGTATTCCCTGAGCTCTGTATCACAGGTTATACCTGTCAGGACCTTTTTAAGGAGCAGCTTCTGCTCGATCGTGCTGAGCAGGGCATCATGATGCTGCTCGACTTTACACGTAAGCTCGACATCATTTCCATTGTCGGTGTACCAGTCGTTATTAACGGTCTGCTGTATAATTGTGCCGTGGTTATTCAGGGAGGCACTATCCTCGGTATCGTACCGAAGACCTATCTGCCCAACTATGGCGAGTTCTATGAGAAACGTTGGTTTGCCTCTGCCCAGGATCTGAATCCTACCGATATCTATTTTGCTGGTAGCTCCATTCATGTAAGTGCCGAGCCCTTGCTCTTTGTTACCAGCGACGGCATGAAATTCGGCGTTGAGATCTGCGAGGATGTATGGGCACCCATTCCCCCGAGTAATAATTTGGCTCTGGCTGGTGCTGATATCGTCTTCAACCTCTCGGCCAGCGACGAACTGATAGGTAAGCATCAGTATCTCAAGTCGCTTCTCGCTCAGCAGAGTGCCCGTACGGTTAGCGGCTATGTATATGCCAGCAGCGGATTCGGTGAGTCAACCCAGGATGTTGTCTATGGTGGCAACGCCATGATCTTCGAGAATGGTAAGTTACTTGTTGAGGGCAGCCGGTTCTCGTTCCAGCCTCAGATACAGACTTGTCAGATTGATATCGAGAAGTTGCGTGTGGAGCGTCGTCAGAACACCACGTTTATTAATGCCCAGCGTGGAGCCCATGCCCGTGAGATTCAGGCCCGCCTGATCACGCCTCGCGATTTCGAACTCCTGCGCGATATCGATCCCCATCCCTTCATCCCGAAGGAGGAGAATATGCAGGCTTCTTGCGAGGAAATCCTGAATATTCAGGTGGCAGGTCTCGCCAAGCGTCTCTATCATATCAATGGTACCAAAGCCGTTATTGGCATCAGCGGCGGACTCGATTCCACATTAGCCCTGCTTGTTACAGTCAAGGCTTTCGATAAGTTAGCCCTCGATCGTAAAGGGATTATCGGTATTACCATGCCTGGTTTCGGCACCACCGACCGCACTTATAATAACGCCATGAAGCTGATGGAAACCCTTGGTGTTACCATTCGCGAGATCAGCATCGCCAAGGCTGTAACCCAGCATTTCGAGGATATCGGTCAGAATCCTAAGGTTCATGATATTACCTATGAGAACTCTCAGGCCCGAGAGCGTACTCAGATCCTGATGGATGTGGCTAATAAGGAGAATGCCATCGTAGTTGGTACTGGCGACCTGTCGGAGCTGGCTCTTGGATGGGCTACATATAATGGCGACCACATGTCGATGTATGGTGTGAATGCCGGAGTTCCTAAAACGTTGATCCGATATCTGGTTAGTTACGTAGCAGGCGAGATGGCTACCGAGACCTTGCTCGACATCATCGACACACCAATATCGCCCGAGCTCATTCCTGCCGATGAACAAGGTAAAATCAAGCAGAAGACCGAAGACCTCGTGGGTCCTTACGAGCTTCACGACTTCTTTATCTATTATTTCCTGCGTTATGGTTTCAGCCCCAAGAAGATTTACCTCTTGGCCAAGCGTGCCTTCTGTACATCTTCGCCTGTTGAGGGTCGTGCGGAGTACTATGAAGAGGAGACGGTGAAGAAATGGTTGCAAACTTTCTGTCGTCGATTCTTCAACCAGCAGTTCAAGCGTTCTTGTCTGCCCGATGGTCCTAAGGTGGGTAGTGTTAGTCTTTCGCCTCGTGGCGACTGGCGCATGCCGAGCGACGCCTCGAGTGCCCTTTGGCAGAAAGAGTGCGAAGGCCTCGATTAATCGAGGGCTCGATGCGAAGCATCAAACTTAGTTTAATATAAAATGAGTTAGCTAAATGCTAACTCATTATCTTTTAGTGTGATATGGATGGTGGCACCTGGTTCCAGGTCGCCATTCACTATCAGGTCGCTTACGCCGTCTTCTATATAGTTCTGAATGGCTCGCTTCAGCGGTCGTGCGCCAAACTGCACATCGTAACCCTTCGTAGCCACGAACTCCTTCGCCTCGTCGCTTAGGTCAATGTGGTAACCCACCTGTTCTATGCGACTGTAGAGTCCCTTCAGTTCTATGTCGATGATCTTCTTAATTGCGTCGAGATCCAGCTGGTCGAAAGTGATGATCTCGTCCAGACGGTTCAGAAACTCAGGCGAGAACTGCTTCGAGAGTGCCTTCTGCACAATGTCGCGTGCGTACTGCTTATCCTTCTCGTTCAGGGCCAGTCCGGTGTTGCCTGAGGCGCTGAAGCCCACACCACGACCGAAGTCCTTCAACTGTCGTGTACCAGCATTCGAGGTCATGATGATCACCGTGTTGCGGAAGTCTACGAAACGGCCGTTACCATCTGTCAGTCGTCCTTCGTCTAGTACCTGCAGTAACAGATTGAACACGTTGCCATGAGCCTTTTCTATCTCGTCGAGCAGCACGATGGAGTAGGGGTGACGCCTTACTCTTTCGGTCAGCTGTCCACCTTCCTCATAACCTACGTATCCCGGAGGCGCACCAATCAGTCGCGAGGTATTGAAACTCTCAGTATATTCACTCATGTCAATACGTATAAGGGCATCGGGGCTACCAAACATGAACTCAGCCAGTTTCTTGGCCAGATATGTCTTACCTACACCCGTAGGACCTAAGAACATAAACACGCCGATGGGGTGATTCGGATCTTTCAAGCCTACGCGGTTTCTCTGTATGGCCTTTACCATCTTGTCGATGGCGGCATCCTGGGCTATCACGGCGTTCTTCAGTTCCGTGGCCATTCCCTTCAGTCGGATGCCTTCCTGCTCAGCCATGCGCTGTACAGGTACACCCGTCATCATCGATACCACCTCAGCCACCTGCTCGGCATCAACCACCTGACGCTCTTCGCCTTCGCCCTTGCTCCAGCGATCGTTCAGCGTCTTCAGGGTTCCTTCCAGTTGCGTCTGACGGTCACGATATCCGGCAGCCAACTCGAAGTTCTGATTCTTCACGGCCAACTGCTTCTTGTCTTTCACATGGGCTATTTCCTTTTCAATCTCCGCAATCTCGGGCGGTATCTGCGCATTACCAAGATGTACGCGCGAGCCGGTCTCGTCCAGGGCGTCGATGGCCTTGTCGGGCATGAAACGGTCTGTCACGTAGCGGTCTGACAATTTGACACAAGCCATCAGGGCCTCGTCGGTATAGGTCACGTGGTGATGCTGCTCGTAGCGGTCCTTGATGTTATGCAGTATCTGTAGCGTCTCCTCATTGGTGGTAGGCTCCACTTGTACCTTCTGGAATCTGCGCTCCAGGGCGCCGTCCTTCTCAATCGAGTTACGGTATTCGTCGAGCGTAGTGGCGCCGATACATTGTATGGTGCCGCGAGCCAGAGCTGGTTTCATGATGTTGGCAGCATCCATACTGCCAGGCGTAGAACCGGCACCTATGATGGTGTGAATCTCGTCGATAAACACAATCACGTCGGGGTTAGCCTCCAGTTCCTTCATCAGGGCCTTCAGGCGTTCCTCAAACTGTCCGCGATACTTCGTGCCTGCCACTACGCCAGTCATGTCGAGGGTATAGATGCGCTTGCCGAAGAGCATCGGACTCGTGTGATGCTCGGCTATCAGTTGTGCCAGTCCTTCAACGATGGCGCTCTTACCCACGCCGGGTTCACCTATCAGTATGGGGTTGTTCTTCTTTCGGCGGCCTAAGATCTCTATGATACGTTGTATCTCCTTCTCACGACCTACGCAGGGATCCAGCTTGCCGTCGATGGCACTCTGGGTCAGATCCGTACCGAAGGTGTCGAGTACGGGTGTCTTCGAGTTCTCCTTTTTCTGGGCGGTGGTGGTTGTCGATCCCGAGTGAGCCGACGATCCGGCCTTGCCTGTTTCCTCGAATTCCTCCTCGTCCTCGTCGGGCAGACCTATGCCGTTTGTAATGCCTTTATTCTGCGGGGCGAAAAGCATCGCCATCGCATCGTCGTAATTCATGTTATTCAATTCCAATACTTGTTTGGCTCCGTTGTTCACCGCATCGTGCAGAATGGCGAGCAACAGGTGCTGTTCGTCTACTTTGTTAGTTCTCTGGATACGGGCCTCCAGTACGGCCAGTTTCAGTATGTTGCTTGCCTTTTCGTTCAGCACCAGGTCGGTGGTGTGAATAGGCGTGCCTATCTCGTCCTCCCTTACGCGCTGTTCCAGTTCGGTCTTTACGTTCTGTAAGTTCAAGTTTAGTCTGTTGAAAAGGTCAATCACCGGTCCGCCCTTGCTTCTGAGCATACCCAGCAGCAGGTGCTCGGGGCCTACGCTCCGGCTGGCCAGTCGTGCGGCTTCTTCTCTTGAGAAAGCCAGTATTTCTGAAACCTTTGGCGAAAATTGACTCGTCATATACTTCCTTTTTTCCTTTCTATTTTGCAAAGTTACAAATTATTCTGCAAACATCGTGCCATAAAAACCAAAAACTTTCCGCTAAAATAGCTTAAAAGGTTTGGCTGGTAGCAAAAAAATGTCTACCTTTGCACGGTTAAAAACGCGTCAGCGGGCTTAAAAAGTGCCTTAAACGCGATTTTATTAAAAATGTAACTAGTTAAATTGTAACATAAAAAGATGGATCAAACATTCGACAACGACAGAATTATTAAGATTAACATCGAGGAAGAAATGAAGTCCAGCTACATCGACTACTCTATGTCGGTCATTGTGGCACGTGCGCTTCCCGATGTTCGCGACGGCTTCAAGCCTGTACACCGCCGTATCCTTTACGGTATGATGAACATTAACAACGTTTCTACCCAACCTTATAAGAAGTGTGCGCGCGTAGTAGGTGAGGTGCTTGGTAAGTACCATCCCCACGGCGATTCTTCTGTATATGGTGCCCTCGTTCGTATGGCACAGGATTGGAATATGCGTTACACGCTGGTCGACGGCCAGGGTAACTTCGGCTCTGTGGATGGCGACTCTCCAGCTGCCATGCGTTATACCGAGTGCCGACTCTCTAAGATGGGTGAGCATATTATGGACGACCTCGACAAGGAGACCGTTGACATGGCACCCAACTTCGACGACTCGCTCGTAGAGCCTACCGTGATGCCAACCAAGATTCCTAATCTGCTGGTAAATGGTGGTAACGGTATTGCCGTAGGTATGGCCACCAATATGCCAACCCACAACCTGGGTGAGGTGATCGACGGTTGCTGTGCCTATATCGACAATCCAGAGATTGATACCGACGGTCTGATGCAGTTTATCCCGGGTCCTGACTTCCCCACGGGCGCGTACATATATGGTTTACAGGGCGTGCGCGATGCCTACGAGACTGGTCGCGGCCGTATCGTGATGCGTGCCAAAGCCGAGATTGAGAGCGGTGAGACTCACGACAAGATTGTTGTAACAGAAATTCCTTATGGTGTAAACAAGGCCGACCTCGTGGCTTACATCGCCGATTTGGCCAACCAGCACAAGATTGAGGGTGTGGCTAATGTGAACGATGAGTCAGGCCGTCAGGGTATGCGTATCGTGGTTGACTGCAAGCGTGATTGCAATGCCAATGTGCTGCTCAACAAGCTGTTTAAGATGACAGCCCTACAGAGCTCATTCTCAGTTAATAACATCGCTTTGGTAAAGGGTCGTCCACGCCTGCTTACACTCAAGGAATGTGTGAAGTATTTCGTTGAGCATCGCCACGATGTAACTATCCGTCGTACCCAGTACGATCTGAAGAAAGCTCAGGAGCGTGCCCACATCCTCGAGGGCTTGATCATAGCTGTTAACAATATCGACGAGGTTGTACGTATTATTCGTAACTCTAAGACTCCTACCGACGCCCAGCGTAACTTGGAGGAGCGCTTTAATCTCGATGAGCTCCAGTCGAAGGCCATCGTTGATATGCGTCTGGCTCAGCTCACGGGTCTGCGTGTAGAGCAGCTCCACCAGGAGTTCGATGACTTGCAGAAACTCATTGCCGACTTGCAGGAGATTCTCGACAACCCCGAGCGTTGTAAGGAAGTGATGAAGCAGGATCTGATGGAGGTGAAGGAGAAGTATGGCGACGAGCGTCGTACCGAGATTATCCCCTTCGACCACGAGTTCAATGCCGAGGACTTCTATCCCGACGATCCCGTGGTTATCACCATTTCTCATATGGGTTACATCAAGCGTACCCACCTCGATGAGTTCCACGAGCAGGGTCGTGGCGGTATGGGCTCAAAGGCTGCCCGTCATCGCGACAACGACTTTACCGAGTATATCTATCCTGCCACCATGCACAACACGCTGCTCTTCTTCACCCAGAAGGGTCGTTGCTACTGGCAGAAGTGTTACGAGATTCCTGAGGGCGACAAGAACTCGAAGGGCCGTGCTATCCAGAATATGCTGAACATCGATCCCGACGATTCTATCAACGCCGTTCTGCGTATCAAGAACTTCAACGACGAGGAATTCCTGAAGAGCCATTATGTGGTATTCGCCACCAAGATGGGTATCATCAAGAAGACCTGTCTCGATGCTTATAAGAATGTACGCGCTAATGGTGTTATAGCCATCAACGTGAACGAGGGCGACGAGGTGGTAGGCGTACGCCTTACCAACGGCCACAACGAGCTGCTGCTCGCCAACCGCAACGGTCGTGCCGTTCGCTTCGATGAGAACGATGTACGTACCATGGGTCGTGTGTCTACCGGTGTCATCGGTATGCGCCTCGATGGCGGCGACGACGAGGTGGTAGGCATGGTTTGCGTAAACGATCCTAACACAGAGACCATCATGGTTGTCAGCGAGAACGGCTACGGCAAGCGCTCCGAGGTAGAGGACTACCGTAAGACCGCCCGTGGTGCCAAGGGTGTGAAGACCCTCGCCATTACCGAAAAGACCGGTCGCCTGGTAGCCATCAAGGTGGTAACCGATGAGAACGACCTCATGATCATCAACAAGAGTGGTGTATTGATCCGCCTGAAGGTAGCCGATGTACGTGTTATGGGCCGTGCCACCCAGGGCGTTCGTCTCATCAATCTCGCCAAGAAGAACGATACCATCGCTTCTGTATGTAAGGTGATGCACTCTCAGGCTGAGGACGAGGATATCGAGACCGCCGAGGTAGTGAACGAGGAGGAGGAAACTCCGGCTCAGGATTAAACTTTCTGCGATTTAAAACGTCAATAGAGTAAAAATCACTCATATAACGAGAGAGTAAAATCAGTTAATAATAACATTTTCAACCAAATTTAAAGGCTTATGAAAAAATTAATGATGATGGCAATGATGCTGGTGGCCAGCGCTACCGCTTTTGCCGGTGACAGCGACGCTTTGAAGGCTATCCTCAAGGCAAAGACTTATGCCGAGGCTGACGCTCTGGTAAAGAGCAGCCTTGCTAACCTTGCTAACGATGCTGAGAAGGCTAAGGCTTACAACAAGCTCGTAGACCTGGCTTACGAGGCATTCATGGCTCAGAGCACTATTCAGACTGAGAACCAGCTGAACAAGCAGATGGGTAAGGAAGAGAAGCCCGTCGACGAGAACCTCATGTCAGAGATGGCTTATGCAGCCGTTACTGCCGCCCTCGAGTGCGATACTTACGACCAGAAGCCCAACGAGAAGGGAAAGGTTTCTGCCAAGTTCGATAAGAAGAATGCCGAGCGCCTTTGGGTTGCTGTACGCAATCAGCTCGTGAATGCCGGACAGACTGCCGCTCAGAACCACGACGACGCCGCTACGCTGAAGTACTGGGGTCTGTTTATGGATTCCGACCTGGCTCCCATGTTCGCAGCTTGCGACCGTACCGCTCAGTCTGACTTCATCGGTCAGGTGGCTTACTTCGCTGGCGACATTGCCCACAAGTCTGGTCTTCCCGAGAAAGCTAAGCAGTACTTTACTGTTTGTGCCAACGACCCCAAGACTGAGGCTCAGTTTAAGGATGCCGCTCACATCAACGTACTCAATATGATGAAGGAAGGTCTGTCTACGAAGGACGACTCTCTGCGTGTGCTTAACGACTTCAAGCAGATGCTGACGCAGAAGCCCGACGACGACCTGCTGCTCGACGTTATCTACAACTTCCTTGGCGACTTGAAGGATAAGGCTGCCCAGACCACTCTGCTCGACGAGGCTCTGGCTCGCAATCCTCAGAGCTTCATCGCCCTGGCCGACAAGGGTTTCTCTCTGCTCGAGGAGAATCCTGCCGAGGCTTGCGGTTTCCTGAAGCGCGCCCTCGAGGTGAAGCCCGACAACGCCATGATCGCCATGTACATAGGTACCTCTCTCAGCCTCCAGGCTCAGAACACCGAGGATCCCGCCCAGAAGAAGGCTTTCTATAAGGATGCCATCACTTACTACGACAAGGCTAAGGAACTCGATCCCGACATGCTGCAGGCAAAGTGGGGTTACAACCGCTACAACGCTTACTATAACTACTATGGTGAGGACGCTCCCGAGACCAAGCAGGCCGAGGCTGAGAGCCATTAATTGATAGTAGAATTAGTTAAAATCCGTCAAATAGTTTGCGGGTGCAAGGGGAAATGAGTACCTTTGCATCCGCAAATGCTTTTTAAAGGTAAAAAAGTAAAACTGGACGTGCAGATAAAGAAGTTTTTCATAGTTCTATGCCTGATATTGGTGGTTGTGCCGGGTTATGCCCAGCGCAAGCAGATAGGTGAGGCCCGTACCATCCTGCTCCGTGGCAAGGATTTTACGAAGGCCGAGAAGCTCATGACCGATCTGCTGAAGGATACCGCCAACCTGCAGAACAAGCGCATCTACGACATCTGGCTTCAGGCTGTAGAGAAGCAATATGCCCAGGTAAACGAGAAGATGTATATGAAGCAGAAGGTGGATACTGCCCAGCTCTTCACGCTTACCCAGCGCATCTTTACCGTGGGCGAGCGACTCGACTCGCTCGACATGCAGCCCGACAAGAAAGGCAAGGTCGATCTGGAGTATCGTAAGGACAACGCCCACCGCCTCTCGGGCTATCGGCCCAACCTCTTCTATGGCGGCGCCTATTATGTGCGCAAACAGAAGTTCAGCGAGGCCTTCCGCTTCTTTGAGTCGTATATCGACTGCCATCGCCAGCCACTCTTCGATGGCTATAATCTGCTCGACAGCGACCCCCGCATGGGCGAGGCAGCCTATTGGGCCACCTATTGCGGCTACCGCATGAACGACCCCTTGCTCTCCCTGCGCTATGCCGACCTGGCACGTCGCGATACGGCCCGCCTCGAGAGTACCCTGCAGTATATGGCCGAGGCCGGTCAGCGCCTGAGCAACGACTCGCTCTATCGTGCCGCCCTCTGGGAGGGCTTCTGCCGTAATCCCAAGGCTTCTTATTTCTTCCCGCGACTCATGGACAGCTATACCTCGCAGGGCAACTACAAGATGGCCGACAAGGTGGTAGACGAAGCCCTGCAGGCCGACTCGCTCAACGAACTCTTCCTCTTTGCCAAGAGTACCGTCATGTTGAATCTGCAACGCTATGCCGACTGCCTGCGCTATAGCGAACGCCTTTTGGCAATCAATCCCGAGGCCAGCGATGCCTATTATAATGCCGGACTGGCATGTGTCAACATAGCCCAGCACATCGACCAGCGCAAGTATAAGAAGCAGGTAAAGCGCATGTACCAGCGTGCCCTGCCTTACATGGAGGCCTACCGCAGGCTCATGCCCGATGCCAAGGATAAATGGGGCCCCGCGCTCTATCGCATCTACTTCAACCTGAACATGGGAAAGCAGTTTGATGAGATAGATAAAATCTTAAAGAAATAAAGTGGTTAGTGGTTAGAGGTGGTCTGATCAAGGGAATTATCAAAGGTTTACTAACATCTCTCTAACCTCTAACCCCTAACCTCTAACCACTAAATAGTTAACGTTTAATAAATAATCAACGCCTTTATACCAAGTTTCGCAAGATTTTTCTATCTTTGTAATTTAGAAATGTATAACAATCTAAAACAAATAAAAACAGAGTAAGATTATGGCAGACAATGCACAGTTGATTGCCCAGTGTGAGGCACGGGCTAAGGAATGGCTCTCTCCCGCCTTTGATGAGGAGACACGTAAGGAAGTTCAGGCTATGTTGGACGCAGCCGACAAGACCGCTCTTATCGATGCATTCTATCAGAACCTCGAGTTTGGTACAGGTGGTTTGCGTGGCATTATGGGCGCCGGCACCAACCGCATGAATAAGTACATCGTAGGTATGGCCACTCAGGGCTTTGCCAACTATATTCTGAAGGCTTTCCCCGGCAAGCAATGCTCGGTGGTAGTAGGTCACGACTGCCGTAACAACGGTCGTATGTTCGCTGAGACCGTAGCCGACATTTTCTCAGCCAATGGCATCAAGGTTTATCTCTTCGAGAGCCTGCGCCCCACGCCTGAGATTTCGTTCGCCATCCGTCAGCTCGGCTGTCAGGCTGGTGTTAACGTAACGGCTTCTCACAACCCCCGCGAGTACAACGGCTACAAGGCATATTGGGACGACGGCGCAC
>Ga0310690_10004822_pt1 | contig 18804 bp, 15 predicted proteins | sample AusTroGonzalo_MG_2_FD_207661 | JGI IMG/M metagenome (GOLD analysis project Ga0310690, IMG submission 207661) | Bovine rumen microbial communities from tropical cattle in Woodstock, Queensland, Australia - Gonzalo_04 (v2) (version 2) | ecosystem: Host-associated > Mammals > Digestive system >...
CGATGTGAGTCATATCACCATCCGTGACGGCGTGGTACGCCTCTGCACTTTGGAAGGCAGGCATCACACCCTGAACATGACCCTCGAAGAAGTAGAGAGCCAGCTCGATCCCCAGCGCTTTATGCGCGTGAACCGTCAATTCATCATCAGCGCCGCTGCCGTACAAAAGCTCTCCACCTATTTCCTCGGCAAGATGCGCATCCACATGACCGCCGCCCCCGACGAGGAAATCATCGTCAGCAAAGACAAAGTTGCCACCGTCAAGCGATGGTTGGATTCCTAAAATGTAATCATTATGAAGAAAATTAGTCTTATTAGACTCTCTGAGGAGCATACTATCGCTTTCAAGGAAGAGATGCAAGAGGCCTTCGAGCACGGTTTCAAATCTCATTGTCATGAAAATGTGGATGCCGACGACGATTTAAACCAATGGCAGGTTTTACCTGATAAGGACTTCTATCAGTCATTAGAGGCAGAAGGTGCCGAAGCCTACGAAGCCATCAGCGAGGATGGTCAGCGTTTGGGCGGTGCCATCATTACTGTGAATGGTATTATGGGAGAGTTAGCCTTCCTCTACGTGAAAGTGGGTGTCCAAAGCAAAGGTATCGGCCAGTCCATCTGGAAAGCCATAGAGGCGATGCATCCGGAGATAGAAGTATGGGAAACCTGTACCCCGTATTTCGACCGCCGGAATATCCACTTCTACATCAACCGCTGCGGATTCCATGCCGTTGAGTTCTTGCGTCCCTTCGGTAGCAAGCGACCAGAGGTCGAGCGCTTCAACGAGCATCATCCAGACCCCAATATGCCTGAGCAGTTTGATCAGGAGGACGGTCTGTTTAAGTTTGAGAAAAGAATGAAATGACATGGAAGATAATGAAGTAAATTAAGAGATATAATGAGAATTAAACGCAAAAACTAATAGAATTAAAAGATGAAATAGTTTGTGATTAAGGCCTACGACGGCGATGAATGTCGTTATCTTCGACAGAGAGATTATACGAGAAAGAATCTGATAGAAACAAAATATATGGATTTCAAAGGAAAAATAGCCGTAATAACTGGTGGCGCACAGGGCATCGGACGGTGTATTGCGGAGGAGTTTCAGAAAGCAGGCGCTACGGCTTGTGTGATAGATCTACAGCAGGGCAACCACTTTGTTGGCGACCTTGCTGACAAACAAGTGTTGGAACAGTTCGCTAAAGAAGTGATAGCAAAACACGGCCATGTGGATTACCTCGTCAATAATGCTCTGCCGCTGATGAAGGGCATCGACGAGTGCAGCTACGAGGAGTTCCAGTATGCCATGAGCGTGGGTGTGACGGCTCCGTTCTACCTCGCCAAGCTCTTCGCCCCGTATTTCGCCGCAGGTGCTGCCATCGTGAATATCTCGTCCTCACGCGACCGCATGAGCCAGCCGCAGACAGAGAGCTATACGGCTGCAAAGGGTGGCATTGCTGCACTGACTCATGCCCTTGCTGTGAGCCTGGCGGGCAAGGTACGCGTGAACAGCATTTCGCCCGGTTGGATTGACACCGCCTATACCGTTTACGAAGGCCCCGATGCCGTGCAGCAGCCAGTCGGGCGTGTGGGCAATCCTTTGGATATTGCAAACATGGTGCTCTATCTCTGTTCCGACAGGGCGGGCTTCATCACAGGCGAGAACATCTGCATCGACGGCGGCATGACCCATCAGATGATTTACCACGGCGACCATGGCTGGACATTGGAAGCAGAAGCAGGTATTCCTGAATGAAGTTTGACTCGCGTCAGATCAGTAAAGAACAACTGATATCGTTGCAGAAAGAAAATGAAGATGAGTAAAATAATAATCAGAACAGCTAAAGAAGAGGATGCAGAGCGACTGCTCGAAATCTATGCGCCTTACGTCACCGATACGGCTATTACCTTCGAATACGAAGTGCCGACCGTCGATGAGTTCAGGCATCGCATCATCACGACATTGAAGAAATACCCGTATCTGGTAGCAGAGGATGAGAACGGGAATTTGATGGGATATGCCTACGCTGGTGCCTTTAAAGGACGTGCCGCCTACGATTGGGCAGTAGAGACCTCCATCTATGTGAAACAAGGTGAAGCCGGACAAGGACTTGGCCGATTGCTCCACGATGCGCTCCAGAAGGAGCTGCAGCAGATGGGTATCCTCAATATGTGTGCCTGTATCTCTGCCCCACGAGGCATAGATCCTTATCTGACGGATAACAGCATCCAGTTCCATCGCCACTTGGGCTATCGGATGGTAGGCCGCTTCGCACAATGCGGCTATAAGTTCAGCCGCTGGTATGATATGGTGTGGATGGAGAAGCATATTGGTGACCATACCGACATGGTGGAGCCTGTACGTTTCCATTCATAATCACGTTTGTAGCGTTGTTGAGACTAAAGGAGACGCAAGGGAACGTTCGGCCGATACGAGTGCGTCTATAACAACGGTAGCAGCCGCGATGTGGAGCGATTGCTCCGCACGTCGCACAAACTGGATGACGTGATGCGTCCGTTGTGGAAGTTCGAGGGCACGTTTGACGAGGCAAACGAGGTGGCTGATGAAATCATAGAATCGCAAACGGCTTGGTGAGACACGAGCAGCGTGACAGCGTTTGGTACGCCGAGATTCTCGACGGCGTGGGGTGGAAGAAATATCTTGACTACGAGACTTATGCCCCCATGCGCCGCATCGACTATGACAATCCGTTGCTCTTTGCCAGCAGCAGCTTTGACTTTCTGCAAAACCGAGTCCAGTACGCCAGGCCCGTCAGAGAAGACATGAATGAAGGGCTTCTTAGTGAGGGAGGCGGTATGGATATAAAATTTGAAAACTACTCTAAGAAACTCACTAACGGTCTGCTGGCGCAGAAATATCCTAAATAATCACAAAAGATTCTTGAGACCTAAAGGTACAAGCGGCAGAGCTGAGCGCCTCGGTACCGCGATGGTATGGAGGATTCTTTCGTAGCGCTTCGTTTTCGGACGAGGCGGTATTGCTTCAAAGGGATAGCACTCTTTCAGATGAGTATCTCCTGAATGTGGTAAAGCGGACGGCGCTTGGTTTCGGAATAGATCTGTCCGATATAAGTACCAACAATACCCATCGAGATGAGGATAAATCCGCCGACAATCCAGATGGAGAGCATGAGTGAAGCCCAACCTGGCTCTATATAGCCAAAGAATATCGAATAGCCTACATAACAGGCAATCAAAAAGGCTACAATCAGGAACAGGACACCAATGTTGTAGATGGCATACAGCGGACGCACGGAGAAGGCGGTGATGCCGTTGAGGGCGAGGCGCATCATCTTCTGAAGCGTGTACTTCGACTGGCCCGCGAAGCGCTCGCTGATGACATCGTCGACAGTCGTGTGTTTCAGACCAATCAGCGGAATCAGTCCACGCAGGTAGAGGTTGTGCTCCTTGTATGTCGACAGCATATCGAGGGCACGTCGGCTCATCAGACGGAAATCGGCATGATTATACACACTCTCAACACCCATGGAACTCTGTAGCTTATAGAAGGTCTGGGCAGTGAACTTCTTCATGAAGGAATCGGCTTCGCGTGATACTTTCACACCATAGACAATGTCGTATCCTTCCTCATAGTCCTTGACCATTTGGGGAATACATTCGATATCGTCCTGAAGGTCGGCATCGAGCGTAATGACGGCATCGGCCCATTCGCGGGCTGTCATCATACCCGCCATGATGGCATTCTGGTGGCCCACGTTGCGCGACATATTGACGCCTCGCACAAACTTATTCTCTGCATGGAGTTCACGGATAATCTCCCATGTGCTGTCGCGGCTGCCGTCGTTGACGAAAACCATCATGGAGTCATTACTGATAAGCCCTTCTGCTATCATTCGTTCGAAGAGGGCAGTCAACTGCTCCACGCTGTGACGCAGCACATCCTCTTCGTTATAACACGGTGAAACGGTTGCTAATCTGATCATATTCTCGGCTTTTTGTATTCTTACTTTTTTACTCTTTCCACAAACTCTGTATAGGTGATAAACTCATGGCCTCGGGCCAGGAGCTTCTTGACAAGACGATCGAGACGCTCGCACATCTGCTGGCCACTGTGGTTCTTGATAATAAACGGCATCTTGAACTCAGGGTGCTCCTTCAGCTCGTAAAACTCCCAGGGATGGAAGTAGGTGACGAAGTAACCGTCTTTCTTCAGTACGCGGCGCGTCATCCAGTGATAGAGCCCCTCGGGCAGATTGTGGAGGGCAAGCCAGAACAGGGGGAAGCGGATGAGTGGCGTGACGGAGGCGGGAATCTGCATCACACCGTCTTTCATGAACCAAGTACGAGGCTCTGTGAGGTGCATATAACGTCCCGGGATGAATGCCGGGTTCAGGGATGAGTTATAGAGATAGCCCACTCGCTTGATCTCTGACTCTACCACTGGGAACATACGAGGCTGACGATAGCCATAGACGGTGCGCCCTGTGACGCGCTCCACAATTTCCTTCGAACGGGCGAAATCGGTATCCTTAGGCTGCCAGTGATCTACACCGTGACAGGCCACCTCATGGCCTTCGTCCATGATGCGCTGCATCACCTCAGGTGCCTGCTCGGCAAAGTTACCCGTACAGAAGAAGGTAGCCTTTACGCCGTTCTGCTTCAGCACATCGAGAATGCGGTTGGTACCAACCTTTGATACGGCCATACCCTGTTCTAACGTGAAGTCGACCCCATGTTCGCGAGGCACATCAAACTCTTCTGTGTCAAAACTTAATAGTATCATACGCTTTGCGTCTTAAAACGTTTGTTTTTTAGTAAATTGTATGCAAAGGTAAGCAAAAAAACTAAAAAAGGCAAAAAAGAGCCGATATTTTCCTTTATTTTAGTTGTAATAACTACTTTTTCATGAAAAACAAGCTAGCAATAGATATCCATTTCCCCATTCCTGAGGACTGGACAGCCAACGTCTGCTTTGGCGGGAAAGAGCGTAATATCCTGTTTATTACCGCATCAAAATCCGTTTACACCCTGAAAATGCTTGTGCATGGGGTAAAGTGATCGATGTTTGAGTGGACAGAGACGAGTCACCCCTTCCGATATTCCTTCGGACTCATGCCCTTCAAGCGTGAGAAGAACTTGCTGAACGAGGGGGTGTCGGCGAAGTGGAGACGGTCGGCTATCTGGGTGATGCTCAGTCGGGAGGTTTGCAACAGAAACGTTGCCTCCATGAGAAGCATCTGATTGATATAGTCGACAACGGTGCGGCCCGTGACCTGACGAACTACGCGGGAGAGATAGACGGGAGAGATGTGGAGCTGGTCGGCATAGAAGGCGATGTCGTGGTGCTCGGCAAAGTGGTGGGGCAGCAGACGGATGAAGCCGATGAAGATTTCCTCCACACGCTGGGGCGTCTGGCGGTGTACGATGGCACTATTCTGGGCGTTCTGCAGGTCGAGCAGGAAGATGGAATAGAGCATGCGCAACACCTCACCTTTATATATATGAGTGGAATGGAGATAGCCGATGATCTCGCGCAGCTTCATGATCAGATGTTGTGCGGTGTCTGCGGCCAGCGTCTGCTTCGGCTCATGCAGCTGTACGATGGGCATGTAGGCCAGATGCAAGAGGTCGTGGACGGACGGTGCCTCGATGGTGACGTGCTCATCGGCCATCAGACAGTAGCCGTGAAAGTCGTCGGAGGTGGCGATGATGGTAACGGGGAGGCCTGGCGAATAGACGTACAGGTCGTTGGGGTGGAGCGTCAGTTCTCTCCCATTGTAATGAATCGTCATCCACCCTTTGTCAACAACCATAAAGGCGAAGCAGGACAGGAACCCATGCAGCAGGTTGGTACGAAGGATTTGCGCCCCATCTGTTTCCAGACAGTACATCCCGTCGTCCCAGCCTTTTTCGGGCAAATCGTCACCTACAAATATAGGCAAATATTCCTTCAGTGTGTACACCGCTTTATTTGACTATTTGACAATTTTACAATTTACAATTTCTTTTTGTGGGGGCAAAGGTACAAATTATTTTTGATAGCTGTATCGTTTCAGACAAATTTTGTATTGTTTCAGATTTGGATTCGTAAGAAAAAGGTCGTAACTTTGCGGTCGAATTAACAAAATCGTTTAACAACTAAAACATAAGTATTATGGACAAGCAGAAATCAATTGAATCATTACAGTTTTTCGTAACCCATCTGGCAGAAGGTGCCATCGTTCACAAGCAGCAGGGTATGATTTTCAAGGCACAGGGCCTTACCAAGCTCGGAGAGAAGTACATTGGCCATTTCGGTGAGGAGATGGGCTGGGTAGAGAAGTTCACTGAGCGCATCCTCGACCTCGGCGGAGACATCAAGTTCGAAGGCATGAAGAGCCGCGACCTGATCTGCGACCCCATCGAGTATGTCAAGGCCGACCTCGCTATCCAGGAGCCCGGCGTTGAGTTGCTGATGAAGTGCATGGAGGGCGTGAAGGACGATCCCCTCACTTACGACCTGCTGAAGGACTACCTGAAGGACGAGGAGGAAGACCTTTTCTGGAGCCAGGGCGCAGTGGAGCTCATCGAGAAGATTGGTACTCAGAACTGGCTATTGTTGCAGCTGTAAGAAACTATGACGCTCGCGTTTCATCAGTTGACGCTTTCTGATCGCGAGGCCATGCAGGCAGTTACGCTTCCCTCGGGGCGGCGTAACTGCAACTACACCTTTGCCAACCTTGTGGGATGGCAGTTTTGGTATGACACCGAGGTGTGCGTGCTTGAAAACGCCGTGGTGCTGCGCTATACCCTCGATGGCCAGCGAGCGTATATGGTTTGCACTTCAGAGGCGTTGTCGTTGGAATTGATTGAGGCATTGTTTGATGATAGCAATGGAGATTTGACATTGATGGGACTTGAAGACTCGCAAGTGGCACAACTCCAAACTTCACACTTGTTTTCCGTTGAGCCGGATCGTGACCAATACGACTACATCTATCGTCGCACTGATCTTGCAACGCTTCATGGCAAACATCTGGATGCCAAGCGTAATCACATCAATCGTTTCCGTGCGGAGCATCCCGATTTTGAATATCGTCCTCTTACGCCGGAATCCTTTGACGAATGTCGCCGACTGACGGAAATATGGCAGGGTGATAAGGCTGCGATTAAGCGAGAGCAGAGCCAAGTTTACTTGAGCTCTGCCGAGCGTGAGCAGGCTCGAACGAAGTTCAAGGCTGCCAGCGACACTATCGATGCCGAGCATCGCGTGATGGAGACCATCTTTTCGAATTGGGACGCGCTCGGCATGACAGGCGGAAGCATCTTCGTGGACGGTCGCATGGTGGCTTTCACATACGGCTCCGCTGTGACGACCGACACCCTGGACGTCTGTGTGGAGAAAGCCGACCGGCACGTGGAGGGTGCTTTTGCCATCATCAACCAGCAGTTCGCCGAGCATCTGCCTGAGCAATACGTCTATCTGAACCGCGAAGAAGATATGGGAATCCCTGGTCTTCGTCAAGCGAAATTGTCGTATCACCCTGAAATCCTATTGACCTACAATGTCGTGCATATTACAAAGAATGACTGAAGATGACGTGTCGTTGACCGTTGACTGGATGGTGCGACAGTACGGTTTCGACCGCGCTGAGGTGGAGTCGTGGGTGCAAGACCTGCATTTCAACTGGCCGTTGAGCGTCAAAGCCTTGGATGAAAACGGCCATGTAGTGGGGCTGCTCAATATGAGCGACTATCGAATTGAGGAAGAGACGCCGCAGATTCTGAAAGACAAGCCTGAGCTGATCAAAAGCCTGAACGCCCAGCGTTACATCGCAGTCTTTTCTTTCATTGTGGCAAAAAAGTATCGCGGCACCCGACTGAACTACGACATGCTGATGTCAATCATGCCCGAGTTGAAAGCCAACTACGATTTCATCTTCATTCCAGTGCTGCATCGCCTCAAGACACATCAATACTGGCAACGCTGGGGCGTAAAGGAGTTCTACCACGATGAGGATTGTGTGGATTATAAATTGGATATTTAGTATTAATCATTATCAATAATTATGGCAAATCAATGTAAAAATTGCAAATTTCGAGCTAATTACGACAAGAAACCTAACTCGCTGATGGGACGTTTCTGGCGCTGGCACATCAACTTCTGCCCAGGCTGGAAGGCCTACTTTACCTCTCTCTCTGCTGAACAGCAGCAGGCACTACGCGAGAAGTATAATTTTACAAAATATCAATAACCTTTAAACAACAAAACTATGACAAAGATGAAATGCCCTTGTAAGTACACTTACGACCCGGAGAAAGGTGACCCCAAGCAGGGAATCCCTCCCGGAACCAAGTTTGAAGACCTGCCCGACACGTGGCGCTGTCCCCGCTGCAAGCGGAAGAAGGAGAAGTTCGTACCCGTAGAAGAATAATCACGACAGCAATATGGAAATCAAAGCAGTAAAATTCAGACGTGACGGGTTCTATACTCAGCCCTTCGTTTTCGGTGGGAAGGAAGGCCCGGACAAATACGATAAGAACGTCCGCTATCGCGGCAGTCTGCAGAACTACCTCATCGACACTGGTTCGGAAGTAATATTGGTAGATACCGGCATTCCAGCAGGTACACCGGAAGAAGTACCCGACGAGAATTCAAAAGTCTTCACCGGAAAGGACATCTGCACCTACATGGAGGCATTTGCCGCCCTCGGCTACAAGCCCGAGCAGGTGACGAAGATTCTGCTGACCCATCGCCATGCCGATCACTCGGGCGAACTGCGCTCGTTCCCCAATGCGAAGATTTATGTAGGAGCTGACGAGACACAGGCTGAAGAGCTGAAGGGACTCGCCAACGTGGTACCTGTAACCTACACCGACGGTCCCTATCATAACTTCCCCGAGACGCAGAAGATTTGTGACGGCGTGTGGTTCGTTAAGGCTAAGGGACACACCAACGGCAACAGCCTCGTGATTGCCGAGAGCGATGGACTCTATTATATGTTCGAGGCCGACATCACATACGTGGACGAGGCCTTGTATGAGAACAAACTGTCGATGCTCTATGACGACCTGCCCGCAGCACGTGAGACGCTGGACCGAGTGCGTGAATTCGTCCGCAACAACCCCACCGTCTATATGGGCACTCATACACCGCAGGGCTACGAGAATCTGGAGGCCAAGCGCGTGATGGACCTCGACAACCCCGTTCCCACCATTTGGCCCGAAGTGGTTTTCGAGAAGAAAGAAGCCTCAGGCAAATATGTCTGCTCCGTCTGTGGCTACGTCTACGACCCGGCTGAGCACGACGGCGTGGCCTTCGACGACCTGCCCGACGACTGGCGCTGTCCCCGTTGCAAGCAGCCCAAGGAGAAATTCAACAAGGCATAGGCTATCCTGCCGTGCCTAATATCTAAATTATCACAAAAGAATCCTCTGTACCGCTGGTGGTATGGAGGATTCTTTTGTACCTTTGCAATATCCGCCGTTGCGTGTCACAAGGGGGACTCTGTGTCATGTTTTATTCTACACGAGTCATGCTGAATTTGGAGGTGTAGGTGGAACCATCCGCTTTCTGACGCAGAGCTGTCCAATTCATCTTACCATCCTTGATTGATTCAATCTCCCAACTCTCACGGTTTTCCGTATCATTGCCCACATTCTTCCAGCGCGAACAAAGTAGTGTGCCATCGACGAAATATTCTGCCATCGTGTTCACATCAGCAACCCACTCACCACTGTTGTTCTGACGATAATAGACAAAGGTGCCATCGGCCTTATATTCCCAACGATGCAATTGGTTGTCGCTATAGTCATCCTGTTCGCTGGTGAGACGTCCTTCCCAGGTACCTATGATATCATTGCTGTAGTCGTGAGTAATGCGAACTTTGCGCTCCCTCAGGCCTTTCGTTATTCTGTGAGACTGTCCGTCGATAAATGTCTCGTTGTTGGTAATGAGCTGGATCTCGTCATCAGTAATGGAAATGATATTGAGCTGCTGCAAGAACTTGATGTTGTCATCAGGCAGTTTCACCGACTGTGCCAACGTGGTACCGTTGACGTAGAAATAACCTTCGCAGTGGTTCACCCACACATTCAAATCGCTGATGGCACTGATAGACAGACTGTAATAGAACTTAGAGTCAGAGATGTAAGTCAGCACCTGCTTGGAGTTTGTCACCACAGGCTGACCATTGACCTCATCCATCATCCATTTGCCTTCGAGCTTCGCGGCGAGGTTGTCAAAATGGTTGCTTTTCTTTTCAAGCTCAGCCATCAGTTCGACGTCAGCCTTCGTAAGAGCATGATAGGTTGAGATAATTTCTTTATCATTTTCTTCCTTTCCCAGCCTGAGTGTATTACCGACAACTTCCCACCAGAAAAATTCCGACTGAGAATAATCGTTGGCGTAGTGAATCTCCAACACCTTTTCGTCTTCATCTTCTTCATCATCACCCTCATTAAAAACCTGAGTATATTCGGTGCGAATACACTCGTCGCCCTTTACGGAATAACTGAGGGTTTTCAAGCCGCTGTCCTCGGTGAAGTCAAGCATGACGTAGGTGTATTGCCCGTTCTCCTCTTGAACGCTAAACCACTTGCCTGTGTAGTCATCGCCCCACAGCGATTTATCGTAAACGGCAAGAAGGTCCTTTTCTTCCTTGGAGGGACGATGAAAGGTCAGCGGCATATTTCGCTTGGTATCTTCATTGTAGATGCTAAATATCAAATGTTCCTTGTCAAGGCTGTATTGGATGTTGGCGGGTTCCGAAGAGATGTTCACATAAGTGAGGGAATGGGCCACTTCGTTGATCGTGTAGATACCGTGACGGTGCATGCGTTCCCAATACCTGATAGGTTCAGTCGTGCTACCGAAATAAATTTTTTGAGTCATGACGCCGTCTTCGTCAAAGGAGAGCAGTATGTACTCCACCTCGTCTTCATCGCAATCCTTGTCGTAGTCATGACGATTGACAGTTGTGAACCATTCACCTATCAGCGTCTCGGTAGAGGTAGAAATCACGGGGTCATCCTCATCGTTTGAACACGATGTAAACATAGCACCGCAAGAAAGGATGGCGGCAAGCATCCATAATAGATTCTTTCTCATTGTTATTATATTTTTTAGTGTTAAATTCGTTTTGCAAATGTTCAAATCACAACGTCAAATGTACACATTATTTCGCAAATCACCTAAATTATTGGGAGAAAATACCAAAAAGAGATGGTAAATTAACTGTTTTTTCGATAAATGAGCATAAAGGAGGCAAATTTCTAATATTCCATAACTTCATAAACTATCCTAAAAGTAGCTACAAATTTACCAGTTATTCCCCAATAATCGCTATCTTTGCAAATTAAATTGAGTGTAAATAGGTATTACAGTAACTTAAGATAACAATATGAAACTTATCCTTGCTCTACTCTTGGGATTCCATGTCGCGCATGCCCAAGAGCGCTTCGTGCCACTCACGTGGGGCGATTGGCAAACGTGGGGTGAACAGAGCGACGGCAATCGCGAAGCGCTTGCTACCGACAGGGACGCAAGAACGTATCTGAACCCCATTATTCCTGCCGACTACAGCGACATTGACTGCATTGAACATAACGGTTATTATTACGCTATCTCCAGCACGTTCCAGTTTGAGCCGGGCATGGTCATCCTACGTTCCCGTGACATGGTGAACTGGCAGGTCTATAGTCATGCCGTCCCAGACATCACGCAGATTAGCGAGGGACTGAACTGGACACAGATGAATCGCTATGCCCGGGGCATTTGGGCTGGGGCTATACGCTATCATAACAAACGATTCTATGTTTACTTCGGTTGTCCAGACGAGGGCATGTTCATGACCACTGCCCGTAAGATTGAAGGTCCATGGGCACCGCTCACCAAGATGAACATCGACGGAGGCTGGGACGACTGTTGTCCGCTGTTCGACGACGATGGGCAGAACTATTTCGTGGCAACCCACTTTGCCGATGGTTACAAAACGTACGTGTTCCCTCTCTCAGACGACGGCAAGACCGTGGACTGGGACAGCCGCATCCTTATCAATGAGGGGTACGGACGCGAGGCCAACAAGCTTTATAAATGGCACGGACGCTACTACCACCTCTTTAGCGAGGACCGCGATGGTGGCCGCTACCTCGTGATGCAGCGTGCTGACCACCCCATGGGTCCCTACACAGAACGGCATCGCCTCTGTCACACTCAACGCGAATGGAACGAGCCTAACCAGGGTGGCTACTTGCAGGACGCTGCAGGCAACTGGTTCTTTCTGACTCACCATGGGCATGGTGATTGGGGCGGACGGGAAGTCAGTCTGCTGCCCGTAACGTGGACGTCGGACGGATGGCCCATTATCGGCGAGCCTGACAAAGACAATGTGGGGCGTATGGTGTGGCGCCATGCAATGCCCAAATCGCAGTCAAAGGAGTCAAAGCCAGTCCAAGTGATTACCAGCTTTACGGCTGAGAACTGGGAGTGGAACTATCATCCTCGCAAGGGCTTCTTCAACCGCACTAAACAGAGCCTCACGCTCAAAGCCTTCAAGCCCATTCGTGATAATGATCTCCTAAAGGCAGGCAACACGCTGTCCCTTCGTTCCTACCAGACACCTTGGAATGAGGCCATCGTGCGCCTCGACCTTACGAAGATGGCTGAGGGGCAGTGCAGTGGCATTTGCCATTTCTCATCAGCATGGTCGGAGTTCGGCGTGCAAATAAAGGATCATCGACAACAGCTCTATCACCGCACGAACCAGACATCAAAAGATGCGGAGACAATTATTCCTCTGTTTTCCCAAAATGCTCCCCTTTCTTCACTTTGGTTGCGCAGCACCTGGGGACTCGATGCACGGTGTCATTATGCCTATAGTCTGGACGGCAAGGTGTGGCATGAGGCCGATGTCAGTTATACCTTGCAATGGGGCAACTACAGGGGCGACCGTCTGGGGCTCTTCACCTATAATAATAAAGGTGAAGCAGGTGAGACCACTTTCACTGATTTTTCCTACATCACCTCAGATGCTGTTTTGAGGCAAAAATGAGGTAAAATAGGATTTTATCACATTTTAATGTGGTTAACAGACGTCGTTTGTTGAATTTTTCGTATCTTTGCAGCGATTTAGGTGTTTTTTCAATCAGATATACGATATGCATAAAACCAGATGCGATAAAATATCATGGTACAAGAGAGCATTGATGCTACTGCTCTGTGTCAATCTCTCATTGGCTGTAGCATTTGCCCAATCGGACACAAAACGGGTCTATTCGGTGAACAATCCGCTGATTTATGAAGACGTTTGGGACCTGTGGCCCTACTCGTTCCTGAACGATAACGGCGACCCCGACGGCTTCAACGTCGACCTGATTCGACTTGTCATGAAGGAACTGGACATTCCCTATGTGATCAGGCTGAAACCGTCGTCGGAAGCCTTCCGCGACCTGAAGGAGGGAAAATCGGACTTGATGCTGGGACTGGCCATAGGATTCCACGACGAGTTTGGCAAATTCTCGAAGAATGCCGTCACACTCTTCACACAGAGCGTGGTGACGCCGAAGAATAAGGAGGTGGTCATCAAGCGCTTCCGCGACCTAAGCAACCACCAGGTGATCGTCTGCGACAGTTCGCTGGTCTATCACTTAATGCTGGAATACGGTTGGGGCGAGAATGCTATTCCCGTTGGGGACATGAGCGAAGCCATTCAGGAGGTTAGCGCCAAGGAGGAGGGTCAAATCCTGTGGAACACGCTCTCGCTGAAATGGCTCATGCAGCGCTATCACATCGACAACCTGGAACTGACCCCCGTCAACATGCAACACGGACAGTACAAGTTCATGTCGAACAACCAGCAACTGCTCGACAAGCTCGACGAGGCCTATACCAAGCTCTATACCAACGACAAGATACAACCCTTGCAGGACAAGTGGTTCTATCCCGAGCGGCAGAATCAGGAAGAGCCGACAGGACTGTGGTATCTGCTGGGCGGTGGCTTGCTGCTACTCGTCTTCATGGCCGTCTATGGCATCAGTTACCGCATCCAAAACCGGAAGATAAAGCTCGAGAACATCAAGCGCAACAATCGTCTGGCACTGATTCTGCAGACCAGTCAGGTACACATCTGGACCTACGACATCAAGAAGAACCAGTTCTCCTGGCATAACGATAACGGACAGGTGGCCTACACGTATTCGATGGAGGAATTCTCGCAGCGATACAGCCGCGAGGATTTCATCAGTCTGAAGTCGGCCCTGGACAAGCTCGCTGAAACCAGGAAGACCGATGAGGAAAGGCCACGGGTAGGCGAGCGCAGCTCGGGAATAGAGAAGGAGATTGAGCTGAACCTGCGTGCCAAGGATGTTGAAAGGCTACGAGTCGGCGAACGCAGCTCGGGAATGGGCGACGACACCAACGACCGCGACTACCACATCGTGCTGTCTGTATTGAGCCGCGACAAGAAGGGCAATCCCGCCGTCATCATCGGCACTAAGAAGGACGTGACGGAGGAACAGCAGCAGAAGCGGCTCGACAAAGAGCGCACGCTGCGCTACTGGTCCATCTTCTACACCCCGATTCTGGGCATCATCCTCTTCGACAAGGATGGCCGACTCGTCAACATCAACCCCAAGGCCTGCGACATCTTCGGATGCAATGCCGAGGAAACCATTGAAAAGGGTGTTGACATCCACTCGATGTTCAACATCGACAAGCAGGATCTGGAAGAGGTGAACGGATACCAGGCCACCCAGACCGTCGGCCACGACATGATAACCGAGTTCCGCCTGATGACCATCCACGACGATGCCGGCGAGATGCTGGGCGTCTTCGCATTCTGCCGCGACATCACCATGTCGGTCAGCAGCAAAGACATAGAGCAGGAAGGCCAGAAGATGATTGATGCGTTGCGCGACGAACAGCGACAATATACCGAGATTCTCAACGCCACCATCGGCGATACTGAAATCCGCCAGGTTACCTATTCGCCCGACTCCCACACACTGACTATCTACCAGGGAATCGACACCATCCAGCATGCTTTGACGCAGACGCGTTGTATGACACTGGTCGACGAGCAGTCGCAGCGTCAGGCCATGCGCCTGTTGAGCGATATGGACGACTATGAAGACAAGGTGATAGAGTATAACATCAGAACCACCCTCCGCACGACGGGCGGAAGGCCCTTGATTCTGTATTTCCGGTTAGAACCCTGCCACGACAACGACGGCAAGGTGAAGGAGTACCACGGTATGCTGCGCGACATCAGCGAGATGGACTGGATTGAGCGTCAGATGGATCTGCAGACTGCAAAGGTGCAGGAGGTGGAGAAGACAAAGAACAGTTTCGTGAAGAACATGGTGCAGGAGATTCGCAATCCGATGAATGCTGTGGTCGAACACGTGGCACAGATCAATGACGACAGTACTTCGCCCAACGAGCCAGAGCTGTGCAAGGTCATCCAGCAGAATGCCGACTACTTGCTGCACATCGTCGACAACATTCTCTACCTGTCACGCTTGGAGGCACGGATGGTCGAAATCAACCGGAAGCCACAGAACTTCGCCGAACTGTTTGAGTCACAGTGCGCGACGGGCTGGATGAAGTTCATGAATGCCGACACCAACTACATCGTGGAAAATCCTTACGAGCAGCTGACCGTTGATATCGATGCCGAGAACCTTGGCCACGTCATTGAACAGGTGACGTGCAACGCCGCGCAGCATACGAAGCGGGGCACCGTCAGGGCCCGCTACGACTACATCGGCCGACGACTGATTATCTCGGTCGACGACACGGGTGAGGGCATCCCCGAGGCCGAACTTACCCGTATCCAGGGGGAGATGCTGGGTGGAACCCACAATACCAAGGGACTGGGTCTGGCTATTACCAAGGAGTTGGTCAGCCAGATGGGAGGCACCTTCGAAATCAGTTCGGAAGAAGGGTCGGGTACCACCATCTATATCATGATTCCATGTCACGCCTTAGTCATTAAACGCAAGAAAACCGCATAGCCCATGAAACGCCTATATACATATATTATTATTGTGTTGTTGCTCAGTGCCACTGCCATCAGGTTAATGGCACAGCAGCTCTCAGACACGTACACTAAGCAGCGACCCGTCGTCATTGTCTGCGACTGGGACAAGGCACCCTACGAATTCCTGAATGACAAGGGACAGCCCTCGGGCAGCAATATCGATGTGATGCAGGCCGTGATGAACGAGCTGAAACTGCCCTGCCGGTTTGTGATGAAAGACTGGAGCATCGCCCTGAAGACCTTCGAGCGCGGCGATGCCGACATCATCCTGGCCAATGCCCGCCGCTATCGTCGCGAGCCCTACGTCCTCTCGGAGAATATTGTCAACTACAATCGCATCCGCGTGGCCATGCGCTCTGATTCCGTTGGTATGGTGTCGCTCAATCAATTGGAGCGCGATGGTGCCGTCTTCAAGCCGGGCGACTACTCCGCCTTCTACTTTATGGATGGTGACACGATGCGCAACAGCCGCATGGAGTTCCAGACGCCCAAGGTGGCGCTGATGGGCGTGCTCAACGGTGACTACAAATACTACGTGTGGGGCGAGGAGCCGCTGAAGTGGAAAATCAAGGAACTCAACCTCGAAGGCATCGTGCTCAACGACGTGGGCATCCCCATCTCCGAAATCCACATCATCGGCCGTGACCGGCAATTGATAGAGCAGATAGACGACCAGTACTCACGCCTGAAGCAGAGCGGCGAAATTGCTGTCATTCAGGATCGCTGGTTCCATCCTGAGCGCATCCATGACCACTCGTCACCGATAATCTATTACATTATTGTCGCCGTGCTGCTGCTGACGGCCCTCTGCTACTTCTTCGCACGGCTGGCGAAGGCTCATGTGCGAAGCGCCGCCCGCAAGTCGACGGAGTTGAACGGCATGATGTACAAGGCCCTGCACATGGGCAACTTCATCATCATGGTCTATGACATCAAGAATGATAGGATGACCAACAACTACGGTGAGATACTGCCCAAGGAAGGCTTGACGTTAGCGGAATTCACAAACCATATCCACCCCAGCCAGCAACAAGAGTTCACCCAGAAGATGAAGCGCCTGACCGACGGCCGTGAGCGCCAATTCGTGCTGAACAAGCTGTTCAATAGCTCCACCGACGACAATCCTCATTGGCTCAACTTCCATGGTCACGCCATTCTGGAGCTCGACAATGAGGGACATCCCGCTTACGTCGTCAACGCCATCCACGATGTCACCCACGACGTTGAGGAAAACAAGGCTGAGCGCGAACTCGTCAAGAAGTACGAGCAGCTGTCGAATATCCCGTTCATCGCCATGTCGTTCTACGACAAGAACGGCTGGCTCATCGACCTCAACGACAACATGAAGGAGCTCTGCGGCATGACTGACGATCACCCCGAGAACAAGCGATTCTGGGAGACCGTCTGCATGTTCGATGTCCCGTTGTTCCGCAACATCTACTCGCCCGACAGCCGTAGCGACATGCTTATCTGCCAGCACATGGACTATCCCGAGATGGGTATCGACCGCTACATCGAGTTTTACATCCTGCCGCTATTCAACAGCGACGGCGAGACCTGTAACTACTTCATCACCACGCTCGACGTCACCGATGACCGAAACCGCGACCACGACCGTCATCTGCACGACAAGGAGGTGCATGCCATCAAGACCGATATTGAGCAAAAGAAACAGACTATAGACTTCCTCCTGAAACATAGCGACCGACACTTGGAGCAGGGCGACGACGGCAGGATGCGTATCGTCGTTGACAACGCCAGGCTCGAGGAGGCTCGCCGACAGTTGCAGGCCGTCACAACGCTGGCCGACGAGAGCGTCAGGCTGAAAAGTGGCTTCATGGCGTCGATGACTCACGAGCTGCGCACGCCGCTGAACGCCATCGTCGGATTCACTGACATCCTTGATACACTGGGCGACAATCCAGAGCGCGGCGAGTACGTCCGCATTATCCGCAACTCCAGTGACATGCTGCAGCGTCTCATCAATGACATCATCGAGGCCTCGTCCATCAAAGGCGGCACACTCACCGTCAGGCCTGAGACCATCGATTTCGCCACTGCCTTCGATGATATCTGCCTGACCCTCCAGCAGCGTGTACAGAGCAAGGAGCTAATGTTCATCAAGGAGAATCCCTATGACACCTTTGTTACCACGATCGACTTCGAACGCATCCAGCAGGTGCTCACCAACTTCGTCACCAATGCTGTAAAGTTCACCGAACAGGGCCATGTCCGACTGGGCTACCGCTATGAGAAGCACGGCATGTACCTCTACTGTGAGGACACCGGCATCGGCATCCCTAAGGACAAACAGAAGATGGTGTTCGACCGTTTCGTTAAGCTCAATGAGTTCGTGCAAGGCACTGGCATGGGACTGGCCATTTGTAAGTCAATTGCTGAAAGTTGTGGAGGCGACATCGGCGTCATCAGCGCTGGCGAAGGCCGCGGCTCCACATTCTGGCTCTGGATTCCCTGCGAGAACCACACCTAACACTTAGCCCTCACTTCTATTTTATGCTGACGCAGAGCATAGTGAGGTCGTCGCTCTGCTCGGCGCCGTCGACGAAGGCGTCGAGGGCACATTTCATTTCGTCTATGAGGAAGTGGGAACGGGTCTTGGGAGTCCGCTCGCCGAAGGGCTGTGTGGACTCGCTGAGAACGCGGAGCATGCGCTTTTCGCCAAACTGTTCCTGCATGCGGTTCTCGGCTCCGTTGACGCCGTCGGTGTAAACGAAGAGCGAGCTGCCGCGGATGTCGCTGAGATGGCCTCCGACAAAGGTGTAGTCGGGCTTGAGGCCGATGG
>Ga0310690_10004823_pt1 | contig 18792 bp, 20 predicted proteins | sample AusTroGonzalo_MG_2_FD_207661 | JGI IMG/M metagenome (GOLD analysis project Ga0310690, IMG submission 207661) | Bovine rumen microbial communities from tropical cattle in Woodstock, Queensland, Australia - Gonzalo_04 (v2) (version 2) | ecosystem: Host-associated > Mammals > Digestive system >...
TTTGAGCTTAAAGGGATCAAATTCGGCGCAAAACACGGAGAAAGAGAACATGAACAGGAAGAAATGGGCGGAGCTGATCACGGCGAACTGCAAAAGCATCGGAACTTACAAAGTTGAGTTCGACCCTGTCATCGACACTCTGGCCGGAGTGCTGGAGAAGCGCGACAAGGTCGAGCAGGAGTTCCAAGATGCCGGAGCGGAGGCCGTGATCATACACACGAATCAGGGCGGCAACGCCAACATGACGAAGAACCCCATGCTCGTGGCCATCGGTGAGCTGAACACACAGGCCCTTGCCTACTGGCGCGACCTGGGGCTGACACCGGCAGGCCTGCGGAAGCTGAACGAGCAGGCCTTCCAGAAAAAGAAGAACTCCGCCATCGCTGAAGTCCTGAAGGAGCTGGGTGGCTAATGACATACAGGGAGACGGCGATCCGGTACGCGGAGGACTGCGTCTCCGGGAAGCTGACGGTGGGGCGCGAGGTCGTCATGGCGGCGCAGAGATTCCTGTCGGATCTGAAAAGGGACGATCTGGAACTGCACGCGAAAGAGCCGGACTTCGTGATCGGGATCATCGAGCGGCTGATGGTACACAAACAGGGTGAGGCCTTCGACGGCACTCCGCTGATGAACACGCCGCTTCTGTTGCAACCGTGGCAAGTATTCATCGTGTACAACCTCGTGGGCTGGTACTTCAAGGGAACGCCGGAACGGCGGTACAAGGAAGCCTTCATCATGATCCCACGGAAGAACGGGAAGACGATCCTCGTGGCTGCCCTGGCTTTCTCTCTGGCACTGCTGGAGCGGAGAAGCGGCGCGAAGATCTACATCGTCGCCGGAAGCGCGAAGCAGGCCTCGGAGGCGTTCAGTGACATAGTGTACTCGCTCCGGTATCGGGGCATGATCGAGGACTTCCGAGTCAGGGATAACAACGCCGAGCACTCCATACACTACGAGTTCACGGACGAGGACGGAACGCCGACCGGCTCGATTGACATCGAGGCACTGGCCAGCAACCCGGACGCACACGACTCGTTCAACTGCAACATCGCGATAGCGGACGAGATCCACTCTTTCAAGAAGGCGGCGCAGTACAACAGATTTAAGGAGGCCATGAAGGCCTACACGAACAAGCTCATGGTCGGTATAACGACCGCCGGAGACAATGCCAATAGTTTCTGCTTCCGCAGAATGGAATACGCGATCAAGGTCGTGGAAGGGACAGTCAGTGATGACAGTCTCTTTTCTTTTGTCTCCAGAGCTGACCAATCAGAGGACGGCACGGTGGAGTACACCGACCCCATCCAGCACCAGAAGGCAAACCCTTCGTATGGTGTGACCATACGACCGGAGGACATCATGAACGATGCCCTCCAAGCGCAGAACGATCCACAGCAGAGGAAGGACTTCCTCTCAAGGTCGCTGAACCTGTACACGGCGGCGACGAAGGCGTGGTTCGATCTGGACGAAGTCAGGGCGAGCGACAGCAGGTACAACTGGACGATAGACGAGCTGGCCAAGTTGCCAATCGACTGGTACGGCGGCGCGGATCTGTCGAGGATGTACGACCTCACAGCTGCCGCACTGTACGGAGAATACAACGGCGTGGACATCTGCATTACGCACGCCTTCTTCCCGATCACGCAGGCGGTGAACAAGGCGGACAAGGATCAGATCCCTCTGTTCGGCTGGGCGGACGACGGCTGGCTGACCATGTGCAACTCGCCGACGGTGAATATTGGGGATGTCGTGAACTGGTTTGTGGATATGAAGCGGAGAGGCTTCAGGATCAAACAGATCGGACACGACCGAAAGTTTGCCGGAGAGGAATACTTCCCGGCCATGAAGGTGGCAGGATTCAACATCATAGACCAGCCGCAGTATTTCTACCTTAAGAGTCAGGGATTCAGACACATAGAGAAGGCCATCAAGGACGGCAGATTCTACTACTGCCACTCGGAGGCCTTCGAGTATTGCATAAGTAACGTGCGAGCGGTGGAAAAGACGGACGACGCTGTCCAGTACGAGAAGATACAGCCGGAGCACAGGATAGACCTGTTTGACGCGGCGGTGTTCGCGTGCATAAGGCTGGCGGAAGCCAACGTGAAAAGAGCGAAGGCTAAAAAGTGGTTCGGGGAGGAATGAAAATGAAAGTAAGTGACCTGTTTCGGCGGCAGCCGAAGCAGAGAGGGCAGATAGCTCTCGGCCTGTGGGACGGTGACGACTTCTGCTGTCCGGGATACATCAGTCTGGACAAGTGCCCGGAGATCGTCGCCGGATGCTACGCCATCGCCAAATTGCTGGGGTCGATAACCATCTACCTCATGAGCAACACGGAGAAGGGCGACGTGCGGATCGTGAACGAATTGAGCCGGACGCTGGACATCGACCCGATGCCGAACATGACCCGGAAGACATGGATGGAAGCCATCGTGATGAACCTCCTGCTCTACGGAAACGGAAACAGCATCGTGTACCCGAAGACCCGGAGCGGTTATCTCCAGTACCTGGAGCCGATAGCACCGTCACGAGTTCAGCTGATGCCGGTGCCCGGAAGTTACAGGAACTATCAGGTGTGGATCGACGGCAAGGCCTACGACTCCGACAAAGTCCTGCACTTCACGCACAACCCGGACAAGACCTATCCGTGGAAGGGCAAGGGCGTAATTATCAGCATCAAGGACATCCTGAACAACCTGAAACAGGCGACCGCCACGGAGAAGGGATTCATGGAGTCCAAGTGGAAGCCGACGCTGATCGTGAAAGTGGACGCGATGATCGACGAGTTCAGCTCTCCGGCAGGACGGAAGAAGCTCCTCGACGAGTACGCCGCTTCGGCGACTGTGGGAGAACCCTGGCTCATTCCTGCGGAGCAGTTCGATGTGGAGCAGGTACGGCCCTTGACGCTGGCAGACCTCGCCATCAAGGACACGGTGGAGCTGGACAAGCGCACTGTGGCCGCTGTGCTGGGCGTACCGCCGTTTTTGCTCGGCGTAGGGGAATACAACAAGGACGCGTGGAACAACTTCGTACAGAACACCGTGAGGCCCATAGCGGTGGGCATCCAGCAGGAGATGACGAAGAAGCTCATCCTCTCCCCGAAGTGGTATGTCAAGTTCAACGTGCTGTCCCTCATGGACTGGGATCTCAACACGCTCTACACCGTCTTCGGCGGCTTGAGCGACAAGGGCATCGTGACCGGCAACGAGGTCAGAGACAGGATCGGAATGAGTCCTCTGGACGGTCTGGACGAGCTTCGGATTCTGGAGAACTACATACCCTCCGACATGATCGGACAGCAGAAGAAGCTGGTGCAGGAGTGAAACTTTCGCCTACTTGCCCACTGGGTAAATACCGAAGCGACATGAAGATCGTCTGCACAAAGGACAATATGCCGTGCGCCTTCCAGTTTTTCAAACAGTGCAAGGGCTGGTGGGCGAACACGGAAAGCGCGGCGAAATGCCTCAAAAGAGAAGAAGAACAAACCTAAAAACGAAAGGAGAAGAAACATGAAGACATTAGTGGCCATCCCATGCCACGACAAAGTGGACGCGGCGTTCATGAGGTCGGTGCTCGGCCTCCAGCTGGAGGGAGAAGTGGAGTTCAGCTTCGCCATCGGCTCGCTCATCTACGACGCGAGGAACCGGCTGGCGTTGCAGGCGTGCGAGCAAGGCTTCGACGCGGTGCTCTGGCTGGACAGCGACATGGTCTATCCGCCGGAGATGTTCAAGCAGATGTGGGCCAGACTGAACGAGGGAGCGGAGTACGTTTCCGCGCTGGCGTTCACACGGAAGACACCGTGCAAGCCTGTGATCTACGAGTACATCGGATTCCGGGGCACCATGCCGGTCTGCGAGAGTATGTTCGACTACCCGGAGGACAGCATCTTCGAGATCGCCGGGAGCGGCATGGGCTGTGTGATGATGACGACCAGCCTCATCGAGAGAGTGGGCCGGAAGTTCGGCCTCCCGTTCTCGCCGAGGATGGGCTTCGGTGAGGATCTCACCTTCTGCCTCAATGTTCAGGACATAGGCGTGCCGATGTTCTGCGATTCATCCATCAAGGTGGGACATCTGGGATATGTAGAGTTTAACGAAGAACAGTACAAAGTGGAAAGGAGTCTGCACAATGAGACAAGTAAGAAGCGTCCCGTCGACCTTTCAAACAAGGGAGGAGAACGGTGAGCTGACGATCCAAGGCTATTTTGCCGTTTTCAATTCACTGTATGAGATAGCACCTGGCATGACCGAATCGGTCGCGCCGGGAGCTTTTCAGAACACGCTGGCCGGAGACATCCGCGCCCTGATCAACCACGACACCACGCTGGTGCTCGGAAGAACAAAAGCCCACACTCTGGAACTGCGCGAAGATGAGCACGGTCTATGGGGGAAGGTCACCATCAATCCGAACGATGTGGACGCTATGAACCTGTACGAACGTGTGAAGCGCGGCGACGTGGACGGCTGCTCTTTCGGCTTCAACCCCACGGACGAGGAGACCGAGATCCGCGAAAATGGGGACGTGCACTGGACGATCAAGGCGGTGGAACTGTTCGAGGTTTCCGCGTGTACATTCCCGGCCTATGAGGCCACTAATATCTCTGCGCGGAGTGCGGAAGCTGAAGACCTGAAGAAGCGGAAGCACGAAGCATGGCAGATGAAGATGAAGGAGATGCTGAAGTAAATGGCACTGAAAGCACTGCTCCTGAAGAAGCGGCTGGACGATGGCCGGAAAAAGCTCGACGAACTGCGGAAGAAGGACGAGGAGTTCACCCTTCGCGAGACCGAGCTGAAGACCGCCATCGACGAGATGCCCATGGACGCGGACGAGGAGACTCGCTCCGCTCTGGAGGAAAGCATCACCGCCTTCGAACAGGAGAGAGAAGCACACGCGGCAGAGGTGGCCGACCTGACGCGAGAGATCGAAAACCTTGAGGCCGCACTCACCGAGGAGGAAGAAGACGCTCCCGGTGAACCCGAACCGGAGGCCGATACGACCGTCCCGGAGATTAAAGAAAGAAAGGCAGAGATGAAAATGAACATTCCCGAATCCCGCGCCCGTATGTTCGGCGCAACCGCGCAGGAGCGCACCGCTTTCTTCGAGAGGGACGACATCAAGGCGTACCTCGGCGAGATCCGCACCTGCATTTCCGAAAAGCGTGCCCTCACGAACGTGGGCCTCACCATTCCTTCTGTCCTGCTGGGCATCCTGAAGGAGAACGTGATCCAGTACAGCAAACTGTACAAGCACGTTAATGTCCGCGCCATCGGCGGCGAGGGCCGTATGGTGGTGCAGGGCACCGTGCCCGAGGCCGTCTGGACTGACTGCTGCGCGAACCTGAACGAGCTGTCCCTGTCCTTCAACGACGTTGAGGTCAACTGCTGGAAGGTCGGCGGCTTCTTCGCCATCTGCAACGCTTCCCTTGAGGACAGCGACATCGACCTGGCTGCCGAGCTGGTCGCCGCTCTGGGGCAGGCCATCGGCCGCGCTCTGGACAAGGCCATCCTGTACGGCACCGGCACCCGGATGCCTCTCGGCATCGTCACCAGACTGGCCCAGACTTCCGAGCCTGCCTCTTATCCCAGCACCGCCCGGACGTGGGTCGACCTCCACAGCACGAACATTCTGGCGGCTTCCTCCTCCGGAGCTGATATGCTCGCCAACCTCGTGACCAACCTCGGTGCGGCGAAGGGCAACTACAGCCGTGGTGAGCTGGTTCACGTCATGAACGAGAAGACCTACACCTACCTGATGGCGCAGGCCATGACGGTGAACGCACAGGGCCAGATCGTGACCGGGATCGACGGCAGGATGCCTGTCGCCGGTGGCGTGATCGAGGTCGTCAACGACGTGCCGGATTATCACATCATCTCCGGCTACTATGACCTGTATCTGCTGGCGGAGCGTGCCGGTGAGAAGTTCGCTTCCTCCGACCACTACCGCTTCCTCGCGGATCAGACCGTCTTCAAGGGCACCGCTCGATATGACGGCCAGCCTGCCATCGCTGAAGGCTTTGTGCTGTCCACGGTCAACGGCGTGACCGCCGCTTCCGCGACCACGGCCATCAGCTTCGCCTCTGACACCGCGAACAGCCACTAATCACAGACAGGGAGGCTTCTTCGGAGGCCTCCCACTTTTAAGGAGTTGAAGCAACGTGCCAGACATGAGCGACACCGAACTGCTGACGATGACAAAGGCAGATCTGGAGATCATAGCCGCGAACACCACGAAGGACACATACCTCACGCAGCTCATCTCGGCGGCGAAGAAGTTCATCGGGACGGAAGGGATCACTCTCGACCTGTCCGACATGGAGGACTGCACGCTCGTCGTTATGTACGCTGCCTATCTGTACCGGAAACGGGCGGAGGATTCCGTCAGTATGCCGAGGATGCTCCGCTGGGCCTTGAACAACCGTCTTTTCAAAGAGAAGGTGAACGAATGAAGGACGCAGGAGTAGTCACGGTGTGCCAGCTGACGAACACGGCGCAGGCTGGCGCGATGCCTGTGGAAGAACTCACAGCCGTGGCCACTGCGTACTTCGAGGAGCGCACGGTGGGCTATAACCGCTACTTCACCGCGCTGGGCGTGAATGAACGAGTTGACATGATGATCCGCGTGGTGAGGATGCCGGAGGCCCGTGCCGGGATGTACGCCGTCCTTTCGCAGAGCGAGAACGACGGACAGTACAGGATCGCGCAAGTCCAGAACCTTCTCGACGACGACGGCCTGAAGGTGACAGACCTGTCCCTGACGCGACTGGACACCTTCTACAACTTGGAGGAAACAGAAGATGACGAGCCTACAGAACAAACTCAAAACGATCCGTGATGCGCTCGTCGCAGGCCTGACGGAGTACAACGAGGGAGAATCGGAGGGCACTCTGATCTGCGATGTGTACCACTACTGGCGGCCTCACATGACCGCACCGTTCGTGGTATGGGCAGAGGACGGAGAGGCCAACAGCCTCGACGCTGACGACCGGAAGCAGGAGCAGGTGCTCACCGGGTATGTGGATTTCTACACACGGACGGAGTTCGACACCATAGCGGACAAGATCCAGACGGCCCTGTTCGGACTTCAGTCGATCCCGTTCGTCTGGCGGCTCGAAGCGGTGGATTACGAAGACGGCACCAACCTCATCCACTACCAGTGGACGTGGGAGGTGGCCTGAATGGCCAAGTTCACCGTCGGCAACGGTCTGGACGATTACCTGAAGGATCTCCAGAAGCTGGAGGTCAAGACTGGGAAGTACCTTGGTCAAGCACTCTACGAAGGCGCGAAGATCGTCGCCGACGAGATCCACAAGAACATCGCGAGTCTCCCGGTACAGAACACACCGGCAAAGAAGGGGCAGAGGAGAGATCCTTCACAGGTCGAGATCGACGGGATGCTCGACGGCCTCGGAATTGCCAAAAAGAGAGTGGCCAACGGAGTCAGCAACGTGAAGATCGGCATGGACGGATACAACAGCCATGTGACGGAGAAGTACCCGAAGGGCCACCCGAACGCGATGGTGGCTCGGTCGATAATGACCGGGACATCATTCATTAACCGCCATCCCTTCGTCGAGCGAGCCGTGAACGCCGTAGGCGGCAAGGCTGAAGACAAGATGAGGGAGATCATAGAGAACGGCATCAACGAAACGATGCGATGAGGGAGGCACGGCCTCCCATTTTGTTTGAAGGAGTGAAAGACATTGGCAAACGGTAGAGTATGCACCGGCTTCTCGCTGCCGAAGGTCGCCAAGTACACGGTCAGCTCCGGCACGGTTTCCTACACGAACGTGACGGCCCTGGCTCGCGGCGTGGACGTGACCTTGAGCATCGAGAGCGCGAGTGACAACAAGTTCTATGCCGACAACGTGCTGGCTGAAAGTGAAAATCAGGCTTTCTCCAGCGGCTCCCTGTCCCTGACCGTTGACGGTCTGAAGGACACGGCTCGCCAGATGATCACCGGAGTGGCCACCACTTCGAGCACGACCGTCAGCACCGGCGTGACGGTGACCTGGGACATCTACGACGACGCGGCTGTCGTTCCGTATGTGGGCGTGGGATTTGTCGCCCGGTACATGGAGGACAACGTGACTTCGTTTGTTCCCATCGTGCTGAAGAAGTGCAAGTTCTCCGACCCGGAGATCTCTGCGGCGACGCAGGAGGAGTCCATCGACTGGCAGACCCAGACGCTGGAAGCCGAGATCATGAGAGACGACAGCTCCAGCCACGCATGGCGCATGATCGGCACGGCCCTCTCCACGGAGGCGCAGGCCGAGACCGCCGTCCTGAAGGCTCTGGGCGCGACCTGATGACGAGGAGGAGAACAGGATGGAACTGAACGGCAGAGAGATAGGCTTCCGCCGCTCCGTATACGCGGAGAAAGAGATCGCGAAGATCTCACCGAACCACGACCCGTCCAAGCTGGGGAAACTGCTCTCCGGCGGAGATGTGGTCGTCGCGTTGGAGACGATGGTCACGTTCATCCGTGCGCTCTCGGAGGCGTATGAGAACCACAGGAAGCGCAAGGAGCCGGGATACACACCGAACCCGGTCACGGAGGACGAACTGATGGACGAGTCCACGGACACCGTCATCGAGCTGTTCAACAAGGCCGTGGAGGTATTCCAAGAGGACGGAAAGACCACCGTGGAAAGCGAGGCCCCGAAGGGAAAAAACGGGGAAGCGGCCAGCGAATAACGCTCAACCTCTCATGGTATCTGTTCTATGGGAGAAAGTTAAGCATGGAGAAGCAGGAGATCATGGACACGACCATCGGAGAGATGCAAGACATGATCTCCTGTCTTGCTATATACGAGGGCACCGCTGTGCCGAAAAAGCAGAAAGTAACAGACTTTGACGAAGCAATCAGAATGAGGTGATCGCTTGCCTGCTGACATTGGCGTAAAGATCGGCGTACAGGGCGACGAACAATACAAGCAGTCTCTGAAGGACATTATCCAAGAGACGAAGACGCTCAACGCCGAGATGAAGAAGACGGAATCTTCGTTTGATTCGTCAGCGAAAGCGGAGGACAAGGCAGCCGCGAAGCTGGAAGTCCTGAATAAACAGGTAGAAAAACAGAAAGAGTATATCGAGAAGCTGAAGGAAGAACTGGCGAAGGCCTCCGAGAACTACGACGAGAACTCCAGCAAAGTCCTGAAGCTGAAAGAGAACCTTGCAAAAGCCGAGACCGCTCTGAACCGGATGGAGTCCGACCAGCGCGAGCTGAACGAGGAGATGAAGAAGGCTCCGTGGGACGACTTCAAGAAGAAGATCGGAGACGTGAGCGAGAAGCTCCAGAAGGTCGGCGAGAGCATGAAGACCGTCGGCACGAACATGAGCAAGTACGTCACGGCCCCGATCGCGGCGGTCGCAGGCCTCTCCGTGAAAGCGTTCACGGAAGTGGACGATGCGATGGACGATCTGGTCAAGATGACCGGCAAGACCGGAGACGAGCTGGACGGCCTCAAGAGCACGGTGGAGTCTCTGGCCACCACGCTCCCGGTCACGTTCGAGGACGCGGCGAAAGCGGTCGGAGAGGTAAATACAAGGTTCGACGCTTCCGGAGATCTGGCTGATAACTTGAGCCAGAAGTTCCTGAAGTTTGCGAAGATAACCGACTCCGATGTCGTGGACGCTATAGATTCGACACAGCACGCGATGGCTGCCTGGGGCCTGTCTACGGATCAGGCCGGGAATTATCTGGACGTTCTGGCCAAAGTGGCGCAGGACACCGGGGCAAGCGTGGACACGCTGAACAGCGTCGTAGCGAGCAATAAGGTCGTATTTGACGAGATGGGCATGAGCATCTACACGGCGGCGAACTTTGTCGGTGAGCTGGACAAAGCCGGTGTGGATTCGTCTACGGCCATCGCAGGCCTCAGGAAGGCCATGCAGAACGCCACAAAACAGGGCAAGCCTCTGGATCAGGCACTCTCCGAACTGGCGGACACGTTGGCAAGCGGAGACACGGACACAGAGGCCTACGCCGAGGCCATGGAGCTGTTCGGGAACAAGGCAGGCCCACAGCTGGCGGAAGCCCTGAAAAGTGGCAAGATCTCCCTGACGGACTTCAAGAGAGTGGCTGCCGACTCCATGGGATCGGTGGAGGAAACCTTCGAGGCCACGCTGGATGCTCCGGATAAGTTTACGAGCGTTCTGAACGAGCTGAAGCTACTCGGCTCCGATGTCGGGGGCACGTTGCTGGAGGCCCTGACACCGGCCATCGAGAAGGTGGCGGAGGTGATCAAGAAGGTCGCCGAATGGTGGTCAGGACTTTCTCCGCAGATGCAGAACACGATCCTTATCATCGCCGGAGTTGTAGCGGCCATTGGGCCTCTGATTTCCGTCATCGGCACGCTTATGTCCCTGATGAGTCCGGTCGGCCTGATCATCGCAGCCATCGCGGCAGCCATCGCAGGCGTGATCCTCGTCATAAAAAACTGGGGCGCGATCACCGAGTGGCTGGGCGAGACGTGGAAGAAGGTCACCGGCTGGATAAAAGATGCAGCCGGGAAGGTCGCAAACTGGGTCAGCAACGCATGGGGGAACGTGAAGGAGTGGACTTCAAACGCATGGAACAACGTGAAGGACACGGTGAAGGGCGCGGTCGAATCCGTTCGTGACAAAGTCGTGAACAACTGGAACACGCTGAAGGAGACCACGTCAGCCGTATGGGGCGCGATCAAACAGAAGGTACAGGAGAACGGCGGAGGCATTAAAGGCATCCTACAGACGGCCACAGAGGGCTACAAGAACCTCTGGACAAACGCCTTCAATAAAATCAACGACATCACCGGTGGGAAGTTGGGCGATGTGCTGAACAAGGTCAAGGACAAGCTGGCATCCATCAAGCAGAAATTCACGGACACGTTCGACGGGATCAAGAACTTCATCAGCACGACCATTGACAAGATCAAGAACTTCTTCTCCAATCTGACGCTGAAGCTGCCACACATCAAACTTCCGCACTTCAAGCTGACGGGATCGTTCAGCCTGTCGCCTCCGAGCGTGCCGCATATTTCAATCGACTGGTACAAGAAGGCCTACAGCGAACCGATCATGTTCAACTCGCCCACCGTGCTGGGCACTATGGGCGGCCTGAAGGGGTTCGGAGACGGCTCCGGCGGTGAGATCGTCATCGGTGAAAAGATGATGTACGGAATGATCCAGCAGGCTGTGAAAAGCGCAGGCGGAAACCAGTACACGATAGCCATAGAAGTGAACGGCGCGGTCGGGCAGGATGTATCCGACCTTGCCGACGCTGTAGCGGAGCGTCTGACGTTTGAGATCCAGAGAAGGGAGGCGGCCTTCGCGTGAGCAACCAGTACCATGAATACTTTACCTACGACTCCCTGAAGTCCTGCGATTATGGCGTGTGGATCTCCGGCGAGAATACTTTCGTCGCACCGGAGAGAGACGTGGAGGTCGTCGAAGTTCCGGGGAGGAACGGCACCCTGACCCTCGACAACGGGCGGTGGAAAAACATCCAGTTTGTCTACCCCTGTTTCATGAGCGGAGACTTCCTCTCGGGCTTCCAGACGTTCAAAGCCAAACTGTTGACGAAGAAGGGATACCTGAAGCTGGAGGACACCTACCACAGCGGATACTACCGCATGGCTCGCGTGAGGAGCGGCATCGTGCCGAAGCCTGGGATCTACAACAAGAGCGCGAAGTTTGAGGTGGCTTTTGATTGCTGGCCGCAACTGTTCCTGTCCTCCGGCGATACGGCGCAGGCGATAGTAGCCAGCGGCAACATTACCGGAGGCCCGACGAGCGTGTCGGATACTCCGGCTCTGCCCATCGTGAAGATATACCTGAAGAATCCCACCACCTACAGTGCCAAGACCGGCTCAATCACGATAGGCAACCGGACAATGAGTTTCACCTCTCTGCCGTATTTGAGCGGATACAGTGACGAGGTCACCATCGACTGCGAGAACAGCCAGATCTGGCAGGAGACGCTGGTGCCGGGTGTTCCGGTCAGCGTGGCCAGTTACTTCTCCGGCACGTTCTTCAATCTTGCACAGGTGACGGTGGCGGCATCGTATACCGGAGACATCAGGAAGATAGAAGTCACGCCGAGGTGGTGGACTATATGATCCCACGTCTCTATGCGGACGGACTTACAGCGGCACCCGGCAACAACCCGGAGGACGCGGAGAAGGAGCTGCGCGACACCATTTCCTGCTTCGTGGAGCGAGAGATCAACGGGATCTTCGAGCTTACCATGACCTATCCGATCACCGGAGTGCACTATGATGAAATCGCGCTCCGGTCGCTCCTGTATGTCATAGCGGCGGACGCAGGAAGCCGTCAGCTGTTCAGGATCTACCGGATCTCGAAGCCGCTGCGCGGTATCGTGACAATAAACGCACGTCATATATCCTACGACCTCGGCGGTTATGTCCGGCAGCCGTTCACATCATCCACGCTGTCCGGCACGCTGGCCGTCTTGGCAAACGACACCTACCCGGCAGGCTGCCCGTTCACCTTCACGACATCGTTGTCCAAAAACGGCTCGTATACGTTAGTCAAGCCGAGCAGTCTCTGGTCTATCATGGGCGGAATGGACGGCAGCCTGCTGGATAAGTGGCACGGCCTTGAGTATGACTTCAACAACTTTTCTGTAAGCGTCAAGAGTTCCCTCGGAGGCTCGCACGGTGTGGTCATCGAGTACGGCAAGAACCTGATGCAGCTGATGCAGGAGGAAAACTCCGGCGATCTCTATACCGGGATCGTCCCGTATTACTACACGGAGGACGATGGTCTCGTTACGACAGCGGCACCGGTGGATGCTTCAGCCGTCTGGCCGTTTTCCTACTACAAGGCTGTGGATCTCACCGACCGCTTTCAGGCGGCACCGACCTCTGTGGAGCTGGAGGCGGCGGCGCAGACCTACATCACGAACAACAACATCGGCGCGATCCTCCTGTCGCTGGACGTGGACTTCGTGCCGCTTTTCCAGACGGAGGAGTACAAGGGAGACATCACGGAAAGAGTCTCCCTGGGCGATGTCGTTACCGTGAACTTCACCGCCCTGGGAGTAAGCGCGACAGCCAGAGCGGTGGCTTATTCCTTCGATTGTCTGAAAGAGAAATACAAGAAGATCACCGTCGGTCAGGCAAAGCCGGACATGGGGCAGGTCATTCAGGGAATGATAAACAACAGCACGGCGGTGAAGACCTCTGACTACCCGAACGCGAGAGGAGTCGACTTCTGATGTGGTACAAGGCAACATCAACTGACATCACGGAAGTGGCCGACGCTATCCGGGCGAAGACGGGATCATCTGCCGAACTGGAGTTCCCGGACGAGTTCGTCACCGCCATCGCGTCCATCCCCACCGGGGGTGGCCAGTACCAGAGCAAGTCCCAGAGCTTCACGCCGTCCACATCGGCGCAGTCGGCAACGATAACAGCGGACAGCGGATTCGACGCTCTGGCCTCCGTCACGGTCACGGTGACCGCTATGACGACCATGACGCTCCCCACGGCGGTCTCCAGTTCCGGCTCCGGCACGGCGAAGCTGACGGTCAGCCGGAGCACGTCCGATCAGTATATAAACATCCCCATCGGCTGGAACAGTGCGGCGGCCTACTACAAGATCAGCGCGGTGCCGAACGGCACGGCAGGAACGCCCACGGCTACCAAGGGAGCCGTAAGCAATCACTCGATAGCGGTCACGCCGTCGGTCACCAATTCCACCGGCTATATTTCCGGCGGCACGAAGACCGGCACGGCTGTGACCGTTTCCGCTTCCGAGCTGGTCAGCGGTACGAAGACCTTCAGCGCGAACACGACCAGCGCGGACGTGACCAATTATAAATATGTCACCGTCAACACGCCGGAGATCAACAATCAGGACAAGACGGTCAGCCCTTCCACGACCGCACAGACGGTCACAGCAGACACCGGATACAGTGGGCTGGGCACCGTCGTCGTTACGGCCATGACCGCCATGACGCTCCCGACAGCAACCTCCGCAGCTGCGTCCGGTACTTCGAAGGCAACCATCACCGCCACATCGGTCAATCAGTACATCAACATCCCGACAGGCTGGAACAGCTCGGCGGCGTATTACAAGATCAACCCGGTGCTCTTGCAGAGCAAGACAGCGACCCCGTCCGGCGTAGAACAGAGGATAACTGCCGATACCGGATACACCGCGCTGGACAAGGTGACGGTGGAAGCAATCCCGGCAGGCGTGGCGACCGCTCCGCAGTTTGTAACAGGATCTTCGGCGACAGTGAACACCGCCGGGGGTCTTTTTGTGCTGTCCCAGAATGTATCCGTCACGCCGGATATACCGACAGCCGGATATATATCGAGCGGCACCGCAGGCACGTCCCTTGTCACGCTTCAGGCGGATATCGCTATCAACGACGCTTCTGATCTGACGGTCAGCGGCCCGACTGTTACGGCTCCGGCAGGATACTACAGCAGCACGGTCTCGACGACGGTCACGACGATGGCCCTGACCAGCCCGACGAGCACACACACCGGAACGAAGGTCGGGAGCAATATCGGGCGGAGCACGTCCACAAGGTATATCAATATACCGGTGGGCTACAACGAGAGCGCGGCGTATTACCAGATCAGCGCGGTGGCAAACGGGAGCGTGACAGCACCGGCTTCGATCTCCGGCACGGCCGCCACGCTGACCGCAGGCACGAACACCATCACGCTGACGAAGGACATCTCCGTCACGCCAACGGTCACCACCGCCGGATATATCTCCAGCGGAACAGCTGGCACTTCCTCGGTGAGCCTGTCGGCAAATGTGAACGTGAGAGGGGCGTCGGATCTGACCGTGAGTGGCCCGACAGTGACAGCACCGGCCGGATACTACGGAGCGTCGGCTTCCACATCGGTGGCCCTTATGACGCTCCCCACAGCGACCTCTGCCGCATCTTCCGGAAGCTCGAAGGCAACGATCACAGCGACGAGCGTCAATCAGTATATCAACATCCCCACGGGCTACAACAGCGCAGGAGCTTACTACAAGATCAACCCGGTATTGCTCCAGACGAAGACGGTCACGCCGTCTGGCGTTGAGCAGAGGATAAACGCCGACACAAGCTATACGGCCCTGGAACAGGTTACGGTTCAGGCCATCCCGGCTGGATCTGTCACGGCTCCGTCGGTGGCGAGCGGTTCGTCTGCCACGGTGACCACGGCCGGAGGAGTGTTCGGCCTGTCGAAGACGATAGACATCACGCCGACAGTGACCACCGAAGGATATGTCTCTACCGGAACAGCTGGGAGCACGTTGGTCACGCTGACGGCAAATGTGGACATCAACGATGCTTCTGACCTGTCGGCGAGCGGAGCAACGGTCACGGCGGCAGCCGGGTATTATCCCTCTGCTGTCTCGACAGCGATCACCTCCGGTGTGGCGCAGGTTCCGGCTACGATCTCCGGGGCTTCGGCTTCCCTGTCTTCCGGGACGAACACGATCACGCTGACAAAGAACATGAGCCTCACGCCTTCGGTGACGGCTGGATACATCTCCAGCGGCACGGCGAGGACAGCGTCGGTCTCTCTGACGGCGAGCGTGAACACAAGGAACTCGGCCTCCCTGACGGTGAGCGGCCCAACGGTCACGGCACCGGCTGGATATTATTCAGCATCGGCCTCGACCTCCGTCGCTTCCATGACGCTGCCGACGGCCACTTCTTCCGCGTCGTCCGGGACATCGAAAGCGACGATCACGGCCAGCTCGGTCAATCAATATATCAACATCCCGACCGGGTACAACAGCGCGGCAGGATATTACAAGATCAATCCGGTCACGCTCCAGAGCAAGACCGTCACGCCTTCGGGAGTTGAGCAGAGGATCACAGCGGACACGAGCTACACCGCGTTGGAGCAGGTCACGGTCTCGGCCATCCCGGCCGGTGTGGCAACGGCTCCGGCTCTGATCAGCGCATCATCGGCCACAGTGAACACGGCAGGCGGCCTATTCGTTCTGTCCGCGTCCACTTCCGTCACGCCGGACATCACGACCGCAGGCTACGTCAGCTCCGGCACGGCCGGTACTTCCCTGATCACCATGCAGGCGGACATCGCGCTTCGCTCCAGCTCCGATGTTGCCGTCAGCGGCACGACCGTCACGATCCCGGCCGGATACTACGCGCAGGCGGTCACGAAGACGGTCAGCGGCGGCGGAGGAGTTGGGACGCTGATCAACACGACCTCCCTCGGAGCCTTGTCCACGGCATCCACGCAGAGCACGAACACAAACAAGTCTCTCACGGTCAGCAACGCGGATCAGTATGATCTCATTGTTGTTGAGGTCAGCGTGGACAGCGTGACGAATAACAGGCACGTCGCCACGGTGAGTATGATCCTGCTGACCGGCACATCGAATGTCAGCACGAAGAACACGGTCACGGTCGCCAGCAACAAATGGAACTGCAAGGTAAACTCAAGCGGCGTGTACTCAACGAGGCAAGGCACCACCGCCTACGGCATATACGCGAACAGCGGATCTCTGTCGAGTGGCACGCTCACGATCCCATTGTATTACAGATACAACTCGACAAGTTCGGGAACGATCAATGGAAACTACACTGCGCGAGTGTACGGCGTGAAGCTGTATGATCTCATCGGCGGATAGAAGGGGGCGACATTATGAACAGCGCAGTACTGGCCGCCCTCATCTCCGGGGCGGTCACGATCATGGTGACCATCATCACCGTGATCTCCACAAACAGCAAGACCAGAAGTGAGATAAAAACACAGCTGGCCGTGCAGGAACAGAAGATAACCACACTCACGGAGGAAGTCAGGAGGCACAACGACTTCGCCTCGCGCATCCCGGTCATCGAGGAGAAGCTGGAGAGCATGGCGGCGCGGATAACCGCATTAGAGGGGCGGTGATGCCGGTATGAGCAATAACACCTTTGACGCTCTCCGCTTCATCGCGGAAATCATTCTGCCTGCGTGTGGGGCATTGTACGCCGCTCTGGCAGGCATCTGGGGCTGGCCCTATGCGGAGGCCATCGTGGGCACGATAGCCGCTGTGGACACGTTTCTGGGGGCCATAGTGATAGGTTTGAGGAAGAACTACAACAAGAAGGGAGAAACACATGAAAAAGATCTACTTGAGTCCGAGCAATCAGACCGGGAATAAGTTCGTCGTCGGGAACACGAACGAGGGCACCGTCTGGCTGGACATCGCAAAGAGAACAGCCAAGATTCTGGAGGACTACGACTGCGAGGTCAAGGTCAGCAAGGCATCCCAGACGCTCGCAGCGAGGGCGGCAGAGGCGAAAGCCTGGGGGGCTGACTGCTACATAGCGATGCACTCGAACGCCGCCGGGACGGCAAACAAGGGCGCGAGAGGCGTTGAGGTCTACTACTGCCCGAAGAAAGGCCCGGAGACCCGGCTGCTCGCCTCGTCCGTCCTGAAGGAGCTGTCCCACCTATTCAAGAACAGAGGCCTGAAGCAGAGCGACAAGCTCATCGACTGCTACAAGCCGGAGATGCCGAGTATAATCGGCGAGTGCGGCTTCCATGACAACTACGAAGACGCGACCCTCATCCTTGAGAACAAGGACAAGATCGCGCAACTGTATGTCAACGCCCTCGCGAACGCACTCGGCATCATGAGGAAGGATGTACCGCCTCTGCCGAAGCCGTCCACACCGACCACGCCCACAGACCAGTCCACCCTCACAGCAGGCACCGAGCTGGAGCTGAAGAACGAGCCGCTCTATCTGTCGGCCTCGTCCACCGTGCGCTCGTCCACCGTCACCGGGAAGTATTTCTTCTGGGGCGGTTCTGTGGTGAACGGTCGCATCAGGATCACGAACACCAAGAGCAGAGTGGGCGTGACCGGACAGGTCACAGGCTGGATAGACCACCCTGTCGTGGTCATCATCTACAAGGTCAAGGCAGGCGACACGCTGAACAAGATTGCCAACGCCTACAAGACCACCCTGTCGGCCATCCTGAAGGCGAATCCCGGCATAACGAATCCCGACCTCATCCATGTCGGGGATCTTATCAAAATACCCGTAAACTGAAAGGAATGATGAATCATGGGAACATGGGCAAGAAATAACTCGTGGAAGTACATCAAGATAGGCCCGGAGGCTGACGACCTCCCGGTGGCTACTCCCTCCGGCAAGAAGACCATCACCAGCACCAGCGAGGTCGATGTCGCCGCCTACGCCACAGCGCAGGTCGTGGACGAAAATCTCACGGCGGAGAATATCAAGAAGGACGTGGTCATCCTTGGAACGACCGGCAGTTATGAGGGCAGTGGAGGCTCGTCTGATTTCTCTACCGCTGAAATTACACTTAATTTTACTCCGCCGAGTGGGGTGACGATTACAACATATGCGATATATTCGCCCAAAATTTCATATGATGGAACTGATTATGTAATTTCAACCCCGGATATGCAGGGAAATCTCACGAGCGACACAAACACACTCATACTGATTCTTGCTGATGATGGAAATGGAGCAAAAGCAAGAATTACATCGATTGACACCATAACTTGCATGGATGCGGAAGGAAACTTTTATGTAATCGACGGAACTCCCACATTGTCCGGAGATATAACGGAGGTACCGGGAAGTGAATATAATTATTATGTGGTAACCGGAGATTGCTCTATTACGGCAAATGTTGTTCTCGATGAATAATCTGCACACGAAATTGCACACGAAAGCCTTGAACACCGCATAAAATAAGGATTTGTGATGGGTTCAAGTCCCATCTCTCGCACCATATAGGAAAAACCCGGAAGCCACAACGGTTTCCGGGCTTTTTTCTTTGCCTGT
>Ga0310690_10004825_pt1 | contig 18789 bp, 18 predicted proteins | sample AusTroGonzalo_MG_2_FD_207661 | JGI IMG/M metagenome (GOLD analysis project Ga0310690, IMG submission 207661) | Bovine rumen microbial communities from tropical cattle in Woodstock, Queensland, Australia - Gonzalo_04 (v2) (version 2) | ecosystem: Host-associated > Mammals > Digestive system >...
CTCGAGCCGGACGACCCGCGCGACCAGATGCTCATCTGCGAGAACGACCTTCCGGGCGCCCGGGCCCTCGTTGCGGAAGCCGACCTGGTGATATGCCTTGACCTGAACCGCCTCAGCCGCACGGAATATCTGGAGCAGGACATCCTGCAGACACGGGCGTCCAAGGTACTGATCGACCACCACATCGCAGCGGAACTCGAACGCTTCGACCTGGCCATCTCCACCATCGGCGTCTCTTCGACCTGTGAACTGCTTTTCTGGACCCTTCTTTCGCTGCCCGACGTGGCCGGTGACCCCGGGAGGCTGAGCCTCCGCTGCGCCGAATCGCTCTATGTCGGGATGATGACCGACACCAACAATTTTGCCAACTCGGTCTTCCCGGATACCTTTGAGATGGCATCGAAACTGATTGCGCGGGGCGTGGACAAAGACGGCCTCCAGGAGAAGGTGCTCAGTTGCTACAGCGTATCGCGCACCCGGCTGATGGGACACATGGTGAAAGACAAGATGAAGGTGGTGCCGCAGCACCAGGCGGCCTATATGCTGCTCAGCAACAAAGAAAAAGAGCGCTATCACTTCCAGCCCGGCGACAGCGAGGGCTTCGTCAACCTGCCGCTGGCCATCCGCACCATGCAGGTCAGCGCGCTCTTTACTGAAAACATCGACGGGAAATACGTCCGCGTATCGCTCCGCTCCAAGGGCACCATCAACGTCAACAAGTTTGCCATCCGTTTCTTCAACGGCGGCGGCCACCGGAATGCCGCGGGCGGACGCCTCTATATGCCGCTCGAAGCGGTTCCCGCCTATTTCGAACAGGCGCTGGACAACTGGCCGGAGGAAGAAAAATTTTCATAAGGCACATCTTTTGTATAATTTTGCGGATTATCCGATCTGAAAAATGAAGCCGTCGATCCGTACCTGGCTGCTGCTGGCCGCCGCCCTGCTGACCACCCTCTCGTGCGAGAGCGAGGTGCGCGAAGCCAACATCAACCAGAACAAATACATCGACGATTACATCCAGCTCCGCTATTCCGACAACGAAATCGTCCGCAACGACGGAGTGGTCCGTGTCATCCTGGTCGACACACTCAAAAGCGTTCCCGCCATCGAGCCCGGCGATTCCGCTTTCCTCTTCATCGCCGGTTACACCTTCGGGCAGAACGGCCCCGTGAACGAGTTCATGCTCGACACCGCCACGGTACGCATCGGGAAGGGCGACTTGATCGTCGGCCTCGACAAAGGGCTGGTCGGCGCCCACCTGGGCGAAGAGTCCCTCATCCTCTTCCCCTCCAAATACGGCTACGGCCGGAACACCGTCGGAATGGTGCCCGAAAACACGGCCCTGATGTTCAACGTCGCCGTGGCCGCCATCAAAAAGAACAAATAGTGAATATGAAAGTGAACAAAGCCCTGCTGACCGCCCTCCTGCTGACCGCTTCCCTGGCCGTTTCCTGCGCCGTGGAACCCAAAGAGGACAGCGATACCGCTTACGACCATATCATGACAGCCTGGATCCGGGTGAACCATCCGGGTGTCAAGCCGTACGGCACCTATGGCGCCTACATCCTTGAGATGGACAAGGGCGATGGCGGTGCCATCGGCGACAGCGCCTACATCCGCGTCCACTACACCAAGCGCTCGCTCGACGGAACCATCACCGACACCAATGTCGAGGAGCTGGCCGAACAACTGGGCCTGAACGACAATACAGCCTGCTACGACGGCAATGTCTGGCGCATGACACAAGGCTACCTGCCGGATGCGCTGGAAGAAGTGCTGCGGACGATGCGCGGTGGCGGCAACGCGGCCATCGCCCTGCCGATGAGCGCATCCAGCCACCTTTCTGTCATGTACGATGCCTTTTCCACTACGTCGGAAAGCAACAACTATGTGTATGAAATCGCTGTCGACACAGTCATCACCGACATCATCGACTACCAGGACCAGGTCATGCGCGCTTTTTTCCGCGAACATTTCGACAGCGATTCGACCATCGCCGACCACCATTTCTTCAAAAAGATCGAGGAAAAGACGGAGCCCGCCGACACCATCCCTGAGGGAAACACCGTGAGGGTACGCTACATCGGCCGCCTGCTCAACGGCCAGGTGTTTGACACCAACATCGAGGACACGGCCAAGTTCTACCGCATCTGGTCGAACAAGTCTACCTACGACGCCATGAGCATCGCGTTTTACAAGAACAGCGAAGACCAGTTCGATAACAACAACAGCGTCATCAAGGGCTTCGGCCAGTCGATCCTGAAGATGAATTATGGCGAAAAAGTGGTCACCGTATTCAATTCCGACCTGGCCTATGGAGCGGAAGGCAGCAATCCTGCCATCCCGGAGTATTCTCCGCTCTTCTTCTGGCTCTACGTCGAGCCCGAAGACTGATTCCTACAGATTCGACACCACCCGGATACCCGCCGGTATCAGCGTGACGTGGACGGGCGTGATGCCGACGGTCTCGCCGTCAACCTCCATATAGGAGCGGGGCGTCGCCGAGATTTCGACGGACGTCCCCCGCGTATGGATCACTTCTTTGTTCCTGAAAATCTTTCCGCTTTTCAGGGAAGGGACCTTGAAGAGGAATTTCATCTTGTTGATGGCGCGCACCACCGTCAGGTCGATCAGCCCGTCGTCGGGCACGGCATCCGGTGTCTGCATCATGCCGCCCCCACAATACTTGCCGATGCCCAGCGCCACGGAGAGGGCCGGACCGCGAAAGAATTCCTGTCCGTCGACCGCCACCCGGAATTTCAGCATCCTGTAGGAGAAAAAGCCGGAGACCAGGGATTTCAGGTACTGCTTGTCGCCCGCATGCCCCTTGGCCTTGGCCAGGTCGAAACGGCGGATCACCTCCGCATCGAAGCCCAGGCCGCCGACGTTCATCATGTAGCGGCTGTAGGGTTTTCCGTCCATCATCGTGTCGACACGCGCCACGTCCTGCATCCGGGTGCGGGCTTCCGCCTCGGCAATCAGCCCGGCGGCTTTCTCTCCGTCGTGCGGAATCCTGTGCAGGCGCGCCCAGTCGTTTCCGGAGCCCACGGGAATCAGGCCGACGGTCACTTCCGAAGGGTTGACTTCCGTCTGGGAATAGATGCCGTTGAGCACTTCGTGGATGGCGCCGTCGCCACCGATTACGAGCAGCCGCCGGAAACCGGAAAGCACCGCGTCACGCGCCAGAGAAATGGCATGATAGGCGTGGTCGGTAAACTCCACGGAAAAGGTTATGTTCCTGTCTGTCAGAAGCCTTTCAATCCGGGGCCACTCCTGTGCGGCTTTCCCCCCTCCCGAACGGCTGCTGACAATGACGCGCCAATCCGATGGATGATGCATAATTCAAGGTTTTAGTTCTGCGAAGTTAGTAAATTTTTCTTATTTTTGCAGATTATGTTCCCCTTATCAGGGACTGTCGTACCGTATGGGAAAAATCATCGCAATCGCCAACCAGAAAGGTGGTGTCGGGAAGACGACCACCGCCATCAACCTGGCCGCCTCGCTGGCGGTCCTGGAATACAAGACCCTCATCATCGACGCCGACCCGCAGGCAAACACTACCTCCGGGCTCAACTTCAACCCTGATTCGAAGGAACACGACACGCTCTACGAACTGCTCATCGGCGTCCGGAAGGCCGAGGAGATCGTCAAGCCCACCGACCTGGAACGGCTCGACATCATCACCTCCCACATCAATCTGGTGGGCGCCGAGATTGAGATGCTGGACATCCCTGGGCGTGAGAACGTGCTGCGAAACGCCCTTTCCCCCCTCCGCGACCGCTACGATTACATCGTCCTCGACTGTGCCCCCTCTCTGGGCCTGATCACCATCAATGCGCTGACCGCCGCCGACAGCGTGATCATCCCCGTCCAGCCGGAGTATTTCCCGCTGGAAGGCCTGGGCAAACTGCTCAACACCATCAACATCGTCCGGACCCGCCTCAACCCGGACCTGACCATCGAAGGATTCCTCTTCACGATGTACGACAGTCGTCTTCGGCTCCACAACCAGGTGGTGGAAGAGGTCAAGACCTACTATCCCGACATGGTCTTCCAGACGATGATCACCAAGAACGTAAGACTGAGCGAGGCCCCGTCCTACGGCAAGCCCGCCATCCTATACGACGCCCGGTCCACCGGTTCGGACAACTACCTCAACCTGGCCCGGGAAATCATCAAAAAGAACGGACAATGGCAAAAAGAGACGCTTTAGGAAGAGGATTGGGCGCCCTGCTGGGCGACGTCGACCCGCTGAAGGAACCCGTCGACATTCACCGGATCGCCAGTGGAAACCCCGCTGCCGTAAACGAGGTGCCGCTCAACCAGATTATCCCCAACCCATACCAGCCCCGCTCCGATTTCGACCCCGAGGCTATGGAAGAACTGACCGCCTCCATCCGCACGCTCGGCATCATCCAGCCCATCACCCTGCGGCAGACCGGCCCCGAGAGCTACCAGATCATCAGCGGCGAACGCCGTTTCCGCGCCGCCCGGGCCGCCGGCCTGACCTCCATCCCGGCCTACATCCGCAAGGCCGATGATGCGGCGATGCTCGAGATGGCCATTGTCGAGAACATCCAGCGTGAAGACCTCGATCCCATCGAGACCGCACTCAGTTTCCAGCGCCTGATCGACGAGTGCAACCTCACCCAGGAAGCGATGGCCCTGCGCGTGGGCAAGAACCGCGCGACCATCGCCAACAGCCTGCGGCTGCTGAAACTGCCGGAAGAAATCCAGCAGGCGCTCAAGCTTGGCAAGATTTCTGCTGGTCACGCCAAGGTGCTGCTGGGGGTCGATACACCCGACCGGCAGCTGCAATTGTTCAACCTGACCGTCCGTAACGGCTGGTCGGTCCGCCAGTTGGAGCAGAAAGTGCAACAAGGCAACGCCGACGCCTCCGCCCCGGAAGAGCAAGCCCTTCCCGCACTCTACCAGACCCTTGCCGAGCGCGTAGGCCGGCATTTCGACGGGAAAGTGGCCGTCCGGCTGGGAGCCGGCGGCAGCGGAACCATCACCATCCGCTTCAAGGACGCCGATCAGGTGGAACGCTTTATCAAAGACCTCAAAACGGAAGAATGAGCTTTCGCCGCATATTCGTCACCCTCCTTCTGCTGGCCCTTGCCTGTACCAGCGTCAGTGCCCAGTTCCGGAGCACACGCAACGATGTCTCGGGCAACACACGGAGCGGGACGGTGACCGGCCCTCCGGGTTCCGAGACCAACAATACGTCGTCGCGCGACACCACCGTCGCTACTGACACCATCCAGGGATTCTCCGTCAGGAAACTCGTGCGGGGTTACTTCACCCAGGACACGCTGACGCCCGGCTACATGCTGCTGGGCACGGCCCTGGTACCCGGCGCCGCCCAGATCTACAACCGCCAGTGGTGGAAAGTGCCCATCATCTATGCCGGCATGGGTGCGGGCATCTATACCGGCATCTGGAGCAACCGCCAGTACCAGCATACGGGCGAAGACAAATACCGTTACCTGCGGACAGCCGGCTACGTGGCGGCCGGCGCCTTCTACTGGGCCCAGATGCTCGACGGCGCCATCTGCTACAAGACACCCATCAAGGCACCCGTCCCGGCCAAGTCGACCATCTACTCGCTCCTGCTGCCCGGCCTGGGCCAGGCCAACAACGGTGACTGGTGGAAGATTCCGATCTGGACCGGCGGCCTGGTCGCCTGCGGCTATTTCTATCATTTCAACGACATGCAATACAAGCGTTTCCGCTGGATCACCCAGATGGACCGCAACACCGAAGAGACGGGCTACATCGGCAAGATCACGGCCCAGCAGGCCGAAACCTACCGCGACCAGTACCGCCGCTGGCGGGACTACTCCATCCTGGCCACCATCATCGTCTACGCACTCAATGTCATCGACGCCCACGTGTTCGCCTACATGGCCGATTTCGACGTGAGCGACAATATCGCCTGGGTGGAGGTGCAGCCCACCGTCATCCAGCCCATCGTCCCCCAATACGCCAGTTACGACGGCAGTGCCGGCACCGGCTCCAGCACCGGTTCCGGTTCCCGCTTCAACCAGCCAGCCCTGGGACTCAACCTGCAATTTACATTCTGAAATACATGAAACGACTCCTCCTGCTTACCCTGCTCGCTTCCCTGCTGGTCCCCGCCACGGGCCATGCGCAGAACGCCAAAGAGAAGAAGAAACAGGCCCAGCTCATCGAAGAACTGACCCATCGGCTCGACTCCCTGCAGCAGGCCTACGACTCCCTCTACAATGAATACCAGATGCTCACCGCCCCGGCTAACGATATTGACGGCGACATCCTCGTGGACGATGATATCGAGAACCTCATCGAGTACAACTCCGACAACATCGACTCGCTGCTGAGCATCTACTACATCCAGAAGCAGATCGACGTCAACGACTTCGACGTATCGACCCTCGAGCTCGATTCGCTGACCAGCAACATCCCCGACGAGGTCTACATCGAACGGCTCAAGAAGATGAACTCCTTCATCCCCGTGCAGTTCAACAAGGCCGTCAAGAACGCCATCATCCGCTACACCGAGCGGATGCCGATGACCACTGCGCGCATCATCGGCCTGTCGACCTATTACATGCCGCTCTTCGAGGAGATTTTCGATGAATACGGACTTCCGAAGGAACTCAAGGCCATGGCCGTCATCGAGTCGGCCCTCAATCCCCGCGCCGTCTCGCGCGCCCGGGCCAAGGGCATGTGGCAGTTCATGTACAATACCGCCAAGATGTACGGCCTGGAGATGACCTCCTATGTGGACGAGCGCCTCGACCCGCTGACCTCCTGCCGTGCCGCAGCACGCCTGCTCAAGGACAACTACATGATCTTCGGCGACTGGTCGCTGGCCATCGCTTCGTACAACTGTGGTGCCGGCAACGTGAGCAAGGCCATCCGCCGCAGCGGCGGCAAGACCGACTTCTGGGAGATCTACGACTACTTGCCCCGCGAAACCCGCGGCTACATCCCGGCCTTCATCGCCGCCCTGTACACGCTGAATTACTATCCGGAGCACGGCATCGTGCCGACCCAGATCAGCCTCCCGGCCCATGTCGACACCTTCCACGTCGAGAAGAACCTGCACTTCGGACAGATCTCCGAGAACATCGGCATCTCGATGGACGAGCTCCGCGACCTCAACCCGCAGTACCTCCACGACATCATTCCGGGCACCGAGCACACCTACATCCTCAACCTGCCCCACCAGTACACCCTGTCGTACGTAGACCTGCAGGACAGCATCTACCGCTACAAGGACTCCGTGTTCTTCAACTCGGTGGCCGTCCAGAAGATCAAGGAAACGGGCGGCAGCGGCGAACAGCGCGTAATCCACAAGGTCAAGAGCGGGGAGACCCTCGGCAGCATCGCCAAGAAACACCACACCACCGTGGCCAACCTCAAGCGCTGGAACGGCCTCAAGAGCGACAACATCCGGGTCGGCCAGCGCCTCTATATCTATGGCAGTGCGCCGAAGAGCAACGGCTCCTCGACCACCGCCAGCCAGAAGAGCACGACCACCACATCCTCCGGCAATTCGGGCGCTTCCTACTACACGGTGAAGTCGGGTGACACCCTGGGCGGCATCGCCAAGAAGACCGGGGTGTCCCTCAACACGATCTACAAGCTCAACAACCTCAACAGCAAGAGCAAGATTTATCCGGGAATGAAAATCCGCACGAAGTAGGACACGTAACCCTGCTGGAGTTTCAGCCACATCGCCACCTGACGGACCGGGGTGTACTTCACCACGAGGTACGCCCCGGCGCCTTTCCCGTAGTAAGGTTCCACCGCGTAGCTCTGGGGAACGTTCATCTCGTAGAAATACACCCGCGAATCCCAGCCGTCGGTCGCCCACACGGTCACCCGGGCCGCCAGGTCCCAATGCCGGCCGGGCTGCCAGCGGACGCCTGCGTAGCAGGCCCCGCCGCGCAACCCGCCCTCCACGCGCGCAGACAGTTTCCACGCCGTACCCAGCGGCAGGTCGGCGTGCAGCCGGCCCTTCCACATCGTGCCGTACGACAGCTGTGCCGTCATGACTGTTCCCTGGCGGAAACTCCGCGAAATGGACAGCCGGCCCTTGAGCTGCTGTGTGCCGGCCTCCGTCCGGTAGCGTTTCCAGGGATAGTACACATACTCCAGGTCGGCCAGAAAGGTCCATGCGTCCTGAATCAGCTTCGCCGAAGCCGTCGCGCCAATCTGGTTGGACACCGAACTGAGCGTGGAATGCGCGCCGGCGTGCGTGGCGATGTAGGCCGGCGCATAGCAGCGGGCTGTGAGGCTGGTCTCGAAGTTGTACGACGGGCTCCACAAGGCCCCTGCGAGGACCGCCGGCGCCAGGTGGGCGTCGACGGCCGCCTCGCCATAGAGACGCAGGCTTCCCAGCGAGCCGTACCAGTCAAAGCCCAGGTTGCCCCACCAGCCGTCGTACTGCTGGTAGCGGTTGTAGTCCTGGACCCTGCGGCCGTTGTGCTTGTCGTAGCGGTACGCGACGGCCGTCACGCCGAAATGCCAGCGGCCGCTTTCGCGGGCGACGTTGGCCCCGATCACATATTCGTGCATCGCATGGCGCTTGGCGCGTTCGGCCTCCGTGGCGTGCAGTCCGTCGGTGGCGATCGAAGTGTAGGCGTCGTCCACGACGCGGGCGTCCAGCGCGTTCCGGGAGCAGAAAACGCTGGCGCTCCAGGCGCCGAAGCGGTGCGACCAGCCCAGGCCGCGGAAAAAGTTCGATTCGTCGGTCGAGCGGTACGGCTGCAGGCCGTTTCCACGCCGGGCCGCGGACGAAGGGCTCCCGTAGGCCGTCAGGCTGAACGACTTCCATACCACGAGGCCCTGTCCGAAACGGGCGGTGAAATCGCCGGCATACCAGTCTTTGTACCGGGCCGACAAGGAGAGGAAATCGGGAATGCGTTCCTTCGGGTCATTGTCCAGGACGGCGTTGACTTCCAGCTGCTTCCACAGGAACGATTCCTTGGCCGTGAACGAGAAGCCCGGCTGTTTCCACTTTTTCTTCCCCTTGAGGGACAGGGTGTTGGAAAACCGGCGCTCGGTCAGGGGATCGCCGAAGGTCAGGAAGGGGCGGAGCTCGGCCACGACATCGGGCGTAAAGCCCTCCACCAGCGCCAGTTCGGCCGCCGAGCGGATGGCACCGTAGCGTTCCCGCCAAGCCAGGATGCTTTCCTGCTGGAAAAGGGTCAGCAGCCCGCTCGCTTCCAGCTCGCGCCGCGTGGCTGCATTGAGGTTCAGGGGCTGCGCCAGCAGTCCCTCGTAGTGGGTGACCAGGTCTTCGGCCGACGCTCCTTCTTCAGCGCGAGCCTCGATCTGGTCGACGACGAAACGGGGCAGGCCGCTCTGCGCCTGCACCCCATCAACGGAAAAAATCAGGAAAAGGGAGAGAATCCCAGACCCTACCATCGCTCTGCACATCGTCTCTCGGTCAAAAAGTTGATAAAATGTCAAAAACAAGTGCGCACGGCACTCGCATATCACAAAGATAATGCTTATTTTCGCATTGTGAAATACTTTTGACGCGATGAACAGAATCCATCTCAAGGACAAAGATTTCGTCCCCTATATCCCCTACGAGCAGCTGGAAAAGGCCATCGACGCGGTGGCCGTTCGCATCAACCACGATTTCAAGGATTTCGACGGCATTCCCATCGTGCTCTGCGTGCTCAACGGCTCCATCCTTTTCACGGGCGAGCTGATGAAACGCCTCGATTTCCCCTGCGAATTCTCAAGCGTGCGGCTTTCCTCCTATGAGGGGACCCTCTCCACGGGCATCACCCGCAAGGTGCTGGGCCTGACCTCCTCCATCAAGGGACGCACCATCATCGTGGTGGAAGATATCGTCGACACGGGCAAGACCATCACCGACCTCTACACCCTGCTGCGCGACGCCGGCGCCGCCAACGTGAAGATCTGCACCATGCTGCTCAAGCCCGAAGTCTACAAGAAAGACCTCAAGCTCGACTACGTGGCCATGGAGATCGAAAACCGCTTCATCGTGGGCTTCGGGCTGGACTACGACCAGCTGGGCCGCAACTACAAGGACATCTATATTCTCGATACTGATAAAGAACCTGCCAAAACCATGAAGCACTATCTGATCTTCGGCCCTCCGGGCGCCGGCAAAGGCACCCAGGCCGCACGGCTGGTCGAACGCTACGGCCTGCGTCACGTCTCGACCGGCGACCTGCTGCGCCGCGAAATCGCTGCCGGCACGCCCCTCGGCCTGCAAGCCAAATCTCTGATCGACAACGGAGAACTCGTACCCGACTCGGTGGTGGAAGGCATGATCGCTTCCGAACTCGACAACCATCCCGACGTGAAGGGCTTCATCTTCGACGGCTTCCCCCGCACCACCGCCCAGGCCGAGCACCTCGACGCGATGCTGGCCGCCCGCGGCCAGAAGATCGACACCGTGCTCTCGTTGGCCATCCCCGACGAGACGGTCTTCGAGCGCATCCGCCATCGCGCCGAAGTGGAGAACCGCGTGGACGATACCAAACCCGAGACCATCCGCAACCGCATCGACACCTATCACGCCAAGACCGAACCCGTGATCTCCTACTACAAGGGCCGCGGCGTCTACAAGGAGGTCGACGGGCTGGGCACCATCGACGAGGTCTTCGACAAGCTCTGCGCGCTGATGTAACGGCTTCGTGCATACAAAAAGAATGGCTCCCGTGAAGGAGCCATTCTTTTTTGTGCCTCGTTCCGGCCTAGAAGATCAGGAAGGGACGGACGTGGAGTTTGTCTTTCGACGGTTTGTCTTTGTCGCCCACCTTGAAGCAAGTGTTGTGGCCGTTAACGTCTGACTTTGAGAAATTGACGCGAATGGCTTTATCGTATTTGTTATCCTTCTTGAGCTCCGAGGAAGTCCAATAGCTGCAGTCGCCATCGAAGGCTGTGCCCTCATATTTCTTCATGTACTCGTTGAAGATATTGAGGATATATTCACTGGGGTTATTGGTTTCCTTCACCCGAAGGACATTGTTGATGACACATTTTTCCAGAAGCTGGTTGTTGTCGTTGATCCAGGTGTACGCATCGTCCGACTGGCCGAGGTCGTAAACGGCGGCTACCCACTGTCCGGCCGAAGGCAGGAACCAGCCGGAAGTGCCCTCCGGAGCGTATTCGCTGGCAGCCTTCGCGGCAGGATAACTATCCTTCAGGCCGCACAAGGTCCGGGTGTGTCCGGCACCGTCGAAGTCTTCCATCGCCTCTATCAACTTTGTGATGCACTTGCCATCCAGGGCACTCTTCTTGGAAGACGACCAGGACACGTTTTCAGCGGCATTGTGCAGGGCCATCACGAGCGCAATCTTGTCCTTGCCGGTAATATCCTCCGCAAATTTCGCGATATGATTGCCACTGTCCTTGAGTTCCTTGCCTTGGTATTTGCTGGGGTGGGCCGAAGCGTTGCCTTTGTTGACATAGACGATGATACCGACGGGCTTGGCGCCATTTGCGTGACCTTCGGTGCCCCAGATACCATCGCTGTAATAAGGATCGCCTGCGGCAGGATAGACATCGCGTTTGATCTTGTATGAATTGCTGGCTACCAGTTCTTTGCCAGTGAAAGGAATATCCCTTCCGCAGATCTTGACCACCGGGTTCGCGGGTTCGATGCCACCCGGAACGGCGGCGACGAAACTCACTTTGGTCTCGTGCTTACCCGGCTTCTTTTCACCCTTGAGGGTCACTTCACCTTTCGCATTCAGCTTTCCGCTGGCATCCGAGACTGCCACCGGCACGCTGGTCAAGCCGCTGTTGCCATAGAGCGTGATTTCGACTTCCAGGAAAGCGGACGATTGTACCAGCATCGTCGTTTCGTCATTGGCATGGAAGTTTGCCGTAAAACGGCTGAACTGCTCGACGGCCGTTTTCAGGTCCGTTGCAACGGCTTTACCGTAGTCGAAATCCAACGGGTTGTTATCGTTGAAAAGAACGGCCTCCATCTGGGCATTCGTCTCGAAGAGATCCCCCTCACTGGCATAATAGGTCAGTTCTCCGTCAAAAGCAAACTTATTGTTATTATTCTGGCCAGGACCCTTTCCGGGTTTGTTCTTATTTTTATTATAGGTCAAGGTTCCCGTAATCGTCCTGCCTACGCCGGAAATGGAAAGCTTGTCGCCTTCCTGGATTTTATACTTTTTTTCCGGGCCCTCAATGGTGACCTTGGTTTCATCCGAGCCGAGGGTCAGCGTGAAGGGAACGGTGACAGGCTGTTCGACAGGCGCAACGACCTGCTCCACCGTCGTTTCGGGAACGGGCGTTTCCCCGATTTCCTGCGAAGTGCAGGCCAGCAGGGCCATCATCAGGATCAGCGAAGCGGCGGCGCCGCGAACGATAGCTTTCATCTGTTTCATTGTCGTTTCCTCCTATATATTAAAGATCACCGCCATCATTGATACCATCAATTCCAAAATAGAAGACCACGAAATTGCGGTTCATGGTTTCCAAGTTCATTTTGCTGTTTGGGTTAGAGCCACAAAGAACACCCGACGGCTCGATATTCATGGCAATCACCTGCGGCCGCTCGTACATTAACCTCTTTTTTTCCATATCATTTATTGTTATTGATTACCTTTTTGAATGATGGCGCAAAGGTAGAGGGTCCGTTTTTTTTCATCGTCCAAGCGCGTTCACAGCTTGTCCAAAGACATTTACACCCTGTCCAACTCCGTTCACAACTTGTCCAATGGAGTACATTTCCGTTGAATTTGCTATATTTGCCCCCGAAATGGCAGTAGACATCCCCTACGTATCCGGCCTGACGACGACCTTTTTCATCGCAGTGAATCTCGTGTTTGCAGCGGTGCGCTGGTTCCACATGTGCCGGCCGTACGACAAGGATCCGGACTACTATTATCCGGGCCGGCGCATCGCCACCCTGGTCTCGCTCTCGGCGCTCCTGCTGATTCCCTACGCCTGGAACCCCTATCCCCCGGTCCACTGGCTGATCGTCAAGGCCTATTTCCTGCCGGCAGAGCTCTTTTTCCTGACCATCATGCTCCTCTCCTATTTCGGAAACGTGATGCAGTGGGAGAAATGGAAACGTCCCGCCCTCTGGGCCGGCGTCCCCGGACTGGCAGGCCTGATCCTGGTACCGACACTCGCCGGTCTGTTCCAGCGATGGGGCATCGGCAGCATTCCGCTGGCCAATACCGTCGTCCTGTGTCTGGGCGGCCTGATGACTCTGGTCTGCCTGTGGGCGGTCAGAACGGTGTTGCACTGGTCCAGGCGCGTGGACGATGAGGAATATTCCAACCCCCACGACTTTCCGCAGGTCTTTGCCCGGAAAAATGTCTACCGGATGCTGGTGACCCTCGCCTTCATCTGGGTGGCCGCCCTCTCCGACAGCCGGGCCGTGATGGCATTGCTCCAACTCTACATGAGCGGGCTTTCGGTCCTCCTGCTCATCGGCATCCTGCCTCCGCAGCGGCAGCGCATTGAAAAACAGGACGTGCCGGCAGAACCAGAGCCCGCCGAAGAAGAGACCGCATCCTCTACCGAATTCTACAACCGCACCCTGTCGGAATCCAAGGCGCTGACCATCCTGTCGGCCATCAGCGAGGTGGTCGTGGAGCAGCAGGCCTTCCTGGAACCGCACCTCACCATCCAGGACGTGGCCGACCGGGCGGGCTACAACCGCACCTACATTGCCGGCCTGTTCAAGACCGAACTGGGCGGCTTCTTCCATTTCATCAACACCCTGCGCCTGGAATACGCCGACAAATACCAGAAAGAGCATCCCGACGCCACCCTCAGCGAGATCATCTCCGAATCGGGCTTCGCTTCCCGTACCACTTACTATACCGTCAAAGCCCGCCTGCAGAAAGAGGCCGGGAATAGCTGATGAGCTTGCTGATCGTCGATAAGACCACCGACCCCGCCTGGAACCTGGCGGCGGAGGAATACCTGCTCACGCAGCGCAGCGAACCGTTCGTGCGGCTGTGGCGCAATGCCGACAGCGTCATCATCGGACGGCACCAGAATGCCTATGCCGAGATCGACCTTTCCTATGTGGAACGGGAGCGGATCCCCGTGGTCCGGCGGATGACGGGCGGCGGTGCCGTCTTCCACGACCTGGGCAACGTCAATTATTCGTTCTTCGACCTGACCGGCAGGAAGTTTACCGACGTTGTGCTGGAGGCCCTGCGGCCGCTGGGCATCGAAGGCCGGTGCTCCGGGCGCAACGACCTGGTGCTGCCCGACGGACGGAAATTCTCGGGAACGGCCGTCTGCAAGCATCGCGGCCGGATTCTCGAGCACGGTACCCTGCTATTTAACGCTTCGACCGACCGGCTGGCGGCCGCTTTGAAACCCCGTCCGGAAAAGTTCGCGGGCAAGGCCGTCCAATCGGTCCGCAGCCGTGTGGCCAATCTGTCGGAGCAGCTGGCGGCGTCCATCAGCGTCGAAGATTTCGTGGCACACCTGGCCAGCCATTTCGGCGACGCGCTGGGCTGCACCCCTTATGATTATACGGAAGCGGACTGCGCAGCCATCGCTGCCCTGCGCGCGGAACGTTTCGGCAACCCCGGCTGGAATTTCGGCGCTTCGCCAGCCTGCAGCGTGGCGAATGTCCGCAAGTTCCCCACTGGCCTGCTGGAGGCGCACTTCGACCTGCGGGGCGGGCGCATCAGCGGCCTGCGCATCTTCGGCGATTATTTCTTCGAGCGCCCCACGGAGGATTTCTGCGCCCTGCTCGAAGGCTGTCCCTACGATCGCAAAACCATCGCCGGCCGCCTCCAAACGGTGGCGACCGGCGCATTTTTCTCGGGTATCAGCCCGGACGACTTGCTGTCGTTGTTTTTCTGAACGTCATGCCGGGCTTGACTCGGCATCTCATTTTATTTATAACGGCGCTCTTTCTCGGAGACCAGCAGGTCTTTGAGCGTAGCTACGCAATCGTTGATGGCACCTTCGAAGGTGTCGTTGTTGCGCTCCACGACGAGTTCGTTGCCCGGGATGAAAACGTGAATCTTCACGTTCTTGTTCTGCGGCTCGGCGAGCAGCGAGAGATCGACTTCCGTGCGCACGATGTCTTCGTAGAATTTCTCGATCTTGCTGACCTTCTTGTCGATGTAATCGAGCAGTTTCTGGTCGGCGTCGAACTTGATGGACTGAACTTTAATTTCCATGGTTACCTCCGTTTTTTGCTCTGGGATGAGCGGTTAAATATGTCTTTTTCAATTGTTCGAACGAGTTGTGCGTATACACCTGCGTCGCTGCCAGCGAGGAGTGTCCCAGGATCTCCTTGATGCTGTTCAGGTCGGCGCCCCGGTTGAGCAGGTGGGTCGCCAGAGAGTGCCGCAGCACATGGGGCGACTTCTTGCCGGTAAAGCCCTCGATACCGGAGAGTTCGCGCCGCACCACATTGTCGGCGAAAGCCAGGTAGAGCGGTGCGCCTCTGTCGGTGAGAAAGAACTTTCCGGCGGGATTGTCGGGATACGCTTCACCCAATTTTTCCAAATATAGTGAAATCTCCTGACATATCAAAGCGGGAACCGGGATTTCTCGCGGCTTGTCGCCCTTGCCAATGACGCGGAAAATGCGGCGCGCGGGATCGAAATCTGTGATACTCAGGTTACAGAGCTCGGCGCGGCGCATCCCCGTGGCATAGAGAATGACCATGATCATCCGGTCGCGCAGCAGGGCGAAATCGTCGGGGTTCTCCTCCACCCGCCGGCGGCTCTCGTCGAAATAGTTGTCGATAGCTTTTTCGGTGTAGAACTGCGGCAATTTCTTCTCCTGTTTGGGCCGGGGTACCTTATGGACGGGGTTGCTCTCCAGCAGCCCCTGCCGCAGCAGCCAGCCGCACCAGGTGCTGAGCGCCGACAGTTTGAGGTTCATCGTCCGTGCCGAATGACCCGTGTCGAGCCCGTGCGCGATATAGGCCCGGATTCCCTGCGGCGTCATCGCCGCAGGATCGTCGGGCGCCGCCTCCACAAAAGCATAGTATTCCTCCACCGCCTCATCATACAGACGGACGGTCCGCGGAGAATAGCGCCGCTCAACCTGCAGGTACCTGATAAAATTTTCCTTCAACACTGAACAAAATTACAAAATATTTCTCTATCTTTGCGGTCCCTAAGAAAAAGGAGGTGTAAGCAAATGATTATCGTACAGGTCAAAGAAGGTGAGAACATCGAGCGTGCGGTGAAGTCATTCAAACGCAAATTCGAGAAGACGGGTGTCATCCGTGAGCTCCGTGCCCGCAAGACATTTGAGAAACCGTCCGTGAAAAAGCGCGAGATGATGAACAAGGCCATCTACGTGCAGAAGCTGCAGCTCCAGGACGAGTAAGTCCGAAGAGGTACCTTAAAGGGCCGGCGAAATCGCCGGCCTTTTTTCGTTTTTTTATTACCTTTGTCGTGAACCCTTCAAAACGATCCCATGGAACGCGCAAAAGTTTATTACACCGACTTCCGGACGACGGCTTTCGGTGAAAGCATGCCGGCCAAACTCAAACGGCTGGCCCGCAAGGCCGGAATGGCCGACATCGACATGGACGGCAAGTTCGTTGCCATCAAGATGCATTTCGGGGAGCTGGGCAACGTCAGCTACCTCCGTCCCAACTACGCCAAGGCCATCGTCGACCTGGTGAAGGAACTCGGCGGCAAGCCGTTCCTCACCGACTGCAACACCATGTACCCGGGCTTCCGGAAAAACGCCCTGGAGCACCTGGAGTGCGCATGGGAGAACGGTTTCACGCCCCTCTCGGCTGGCTGCCCGGTGATTATCGCCGACGGCCTGAAAGGAACCGACGACATCGCCGTACCGGTGGCAGGCGGGGAATACACGAAGGAAGCGCTCATCGGCCGGGCCGTCATGGATGCCGACGTGTTCATCAGCCTGACCCACTTCAAGGGGCACGAGATGACGGGCTTTGGCGGCGCCATCAAGAATATTGGCATGGGCTGTGGCTCACGCGCGGGCAAAAAGGACCAGCACTCCGCCGGAAAGGCCATGATCTATGAAGACAAGTGCCGGGGCTGCCGCCGCTGCCAGAAGGAATGCGCCAACGGCGGCCTGGTATTCGACGCGGTGGCCCGTAAGATGCGCGTGGACGAAAGCCACTGCGTGGGTTGCGGACGCTGCCTCGGCGCCTGCAATTTCGATGCAATCGACTTCGCCCAGAACCAGGCCATCTCCATCCTCAATGCCAAGATGGCCGAATATACCAAAGCGGTCGTCGACGGACGCGAGCATTTCCACATTGCCCTTGTCTTGGACGTTTCCCCGTATTGCGACTGCCATGCCGAGAACGATGCGCCCATCCTCCCGGACATCGGGATGTTCGCATCGAAAGATCCCGTCGCCCTCGACCAAGCCTGCGCAGACGCTTGCCTGAAGGCAGAACCTTTGCGGAATTCGGTGCTGGGCGACCATCTGCACGAGCACGGTTTCCACGACCACCACGACCATTTCAAGAACACCACGCCGGAATCGGAGTGGGAAACCCAGTTGATCCACGGGGAGAAAATCGGGCTGGGTAGCCGTCAGTACGAACTTGTCTTTATGAAATAAGCCCTACGCTACGGGCTCGTTGAGGGTGTTCCAGAGCAGATCCTTGAGCTCCGGGATGCCCTCGCCCGTCAGGGAGGAGATCAGCACGGAAGGTACTTTCCGAGGGAGGTGGCGGCGGACTTCCTTGCGGAGCTCGTCGTCGAGCATGTCGCATTTCGTGATGGCGACGACCCGCTGCTTGTCGAGCAGTTCCGGGTTATAGAGCTTGAGTTCGCGTTGCAGGATGCGGTACTCGCCGGCGATGTCCTTGCTGTCGGCCGGAATCATGAAGAGCAGCATCGCATTGCGTTCGATGTGACGCAGGAACCGCAGGCCCAGCCCCTTGCCTTCGTGCGCGCCCTCGATGATACCCGGGATGTCGGCCATCACGAAGGAACGATCGTCGTAGTAGTTCACGATGCCCAGCTGGGGTTCCAGCGTCGTGAAGGCGTAGTCTGCAATCTTGGGTTTGGCGGCCGATACCACGCTCAGCAGCGTCGACTTGCCCGCATTGGGGAAACCCACCAACCCCACATCGGCCAACACCTTGAGCTCCAGCACGAACCAACCCTCGACCCCCGGCTCGCCAGGCTGCGCATAGCGCGGCGTCTGGTTGGTCGCGCTCTTGAAGTAGTTGTTGCCCAGGCCACCGCGGCCACCGCGTGCCAGGATCTTTTCCTCGCCGTCTTCCAGGATTTCGAACAGTACCTCGCCCGTCTCGCCGTCGCGCGCTACGGTTCCCAGCGGGACCTGCAGGATAATGTCCTGTCCCTGCTTGCCGTGCTTGAGCTGGCCGCTGCCCGCGCCGCCATCCTCCGCCTTGATGTGCTTCTTGTACTTCAGGTGGATGAGCGTCCACATCTGCCGGTTGCCCCGCAGGATGATATGGCCGCCCCGGCCGCCGTCGCCGCCGTCCGGGCCGCCCTTGGGCACGTACTTGGCCCGGTGCAGGTGCATCGACCCGTTGCCGCCGTCGCCGCTCTTGCAGAAGATGCGGACGTAGTCTATGAAATTGGTGCCGGTTTCGAAACTCATAATCGTCAGTCTTTCAGCTTTTTGTATTTAAATCGCTTGGGTTCCGTGTTGCCGAGGCGCATCTTGCGGCTGGCTTCGTATTCACTGTAGGTACCTTCGAAGAAATAGACCTGGGAGTCGCCTTCGAAGGCGAGGATGTGGGTGGCGATGCGGTCGAGGAACCAGCGGTCATGGGAGACCACGACCGCGCAGCCGGCGAAGTTCTCGAGGCCTTCCTCGAGGGCGCGGATC
>Ga0310690_10004826_pt1 | contig 18786 bp, 17 predicted proteins | sample AusTroGonzalo_MG_2_FD_207661 | JGI IMG/M metagenome (GOLD analysis project Ga0310690, IMG submission 207661) | Bovine rumen microbial communities from tropical cattle in Woodstock, Queensland, Australia - Gonzalo_04 (v2) (version 2) | ecosystem: Host-associated > Mammals > Digestive system >...
TTAGGCCTAGGTGATTCCACTTTTGAAACTTTCGCTTCCGGTGGGATTTTTGCTAAGTTTTCACACGAATATCAAACTTTGCTCCCAGTGGGCGAAGATACAATTTATTACAATGCTGACAAATCTTTGGTGTTTAATAAAGAAGTCTTTACTGATGAGGTTTTGGCCGAATTCGGCGCTAAAAAAGAAGATTTTACAGAGGACAAGGCCGCTGAGGTTGGCAATATCTTCAAACTTAAATTCAAATACACTGAGCCTTTGGGCCTAAAATACACCGATGACAACAATGCGGTAAACACCGTTTATATGGGTTGCTACGGGATTGGCGTTTCCAGAGTAATGGGCGTAATCGCTGAGAAGTTTTCTGATGACAAGGGTCTAGTCTGGCCAGAGGCGGTGGCGCCATTTAAGTATTATCTCGTCGGGATTGGCGAGGCTGGTGCCGCTAAAGCCGAAGAACTCTATCAGGGACGCGAAAATGAGATTTTGTATGATGATAGAGACGCTCGCCCAGGTGAAAAATTTGCCGACGCTGAGCTAATGGGTATTCCTTATAGAATCGTGGTCTCCGATAAGACTTTGGCCGAGAATAAAGCCGAGGTAACCAGCCGTGCGACCGGGGAGTCTAAACTGGTTGACTTAGGGGAACTTTTCGTGTAGAATATACCTAGTATTATTTACGTGGAGTAAAATATGAACAAAAAAGAAATCCATCTAACCGCTGAAGGTAAAAAAGAATTAGAGAAAGAGCTTGAAGAGCTTATTGCTAAGCGTCCAGAGATTGCTGAAAAAATCGCGACAGCACGTGCTTTTGGTGATTTATCAGAGAATGAAGAATACAGCTCTGCCCGTGCGGAACAGAAAATGACTGAAAATCGGATTCTAGAAATCCAAGATATCCTTAAAAATGCCAAGGTAATTAAGGCCGGCAAGAGAACCACTGTTTCTCTTGGGACCACAGTTAAATTAGACCTTGGTGGCCGGAAGGTTGAATATACTGTAGTAGGCGCGACCGAAGCTGATCCTACCAAGGGTAAAATCTCCAACGAATCACCAATCGGCAAAGTAATTATGGGCCATAAAGAGGGTGAAACCCTAGAATTTAATGGTAAAAAGGTTAAAATCATCTCAATAAACTAATATGTTACTAGAAGATTATAGAAACGAACGGCTACGGAAACTAGAAACTCTAAGAGAACAAGGGATTGAGCCGTATCCATCAAAATCATTAAGAAATACCAAGATTGCGGAAGTCATCAATCATTTTGATGAAAAACAGGGGCAGGAAGTCTGTGTCGCTGGCCGAATTGTGGCAATTCGTTCCTTTGGTAAATTGGTTTTCTTGAAACTCCGCGATGATTCTTCCGAGGTTCAAATCTTTATGAAAGCTTCCACTGAAGCTACCCCAGAGGGTTATCTTGGCGCAAAAGACGTAAAATTACTCGATACCGGTGACTTTATTGAAGCTAAAGGCCTCGTTGACAAGTCTCAAACAGGAGAAATTTCCGTATTTGCTGATTTCGTAAGACTTCTCACCAAGACTTTGCGTCCACTTCCTGAACAATTCACTAATAAAGAGGAAAGATACCGCCGTCGTTATGTTGATATGAATGTAAATCCAGAGGTAAGAGAGCGCTTAGTGCGTCGTTCGAAATTCTGGCAAGCGACTCGTGATTTCATGAATAAACACGGTTTTATAGAAGTAAATATTCCAGTGCTTGAACATACCACTGGTGGTGCTGATGCTAACCCATTTGTCACCCACATGGACGCTTTGGATGAAGATTTTTACCTACGTATTTCACACGAATTACCTCTTAAAAGATTACTCGGTGGTGGTTTTGAGAAGGTTTATGATATTGGCCCAAGATTTAGAAATGAAGGGATTGATGACGAGCACCTCCCGGAACATATTGCCTTTGAGGCCTATGCCGCCTATGAAAACTACGAAGATGGCATGAAGTTCTATGAAGAGATGATGAAGTACGTCTGTAAAGAAACTTGGGGCACTCTTAAATTTAACGTTGGTGGCTTTGAAATCGACCTAGACTGTGAATGGCCACGCCTTAAATATGCCGATCTTTTGATGGACAAATTCGGTGTAGACGTATTCAATCCAGATAGAGAACAGATTATTAAGGTGCTTCTTGAGAACTGGGACGCTAAAGACCTCTCAAAAGATGCCTTTATGAAGAAGCTCGAGAATACGACTACTCCACATCTTATCGACGATGTTTGGAAACTCATTAGAAAGACTTCTGCAGGCCCGTACTGGGTGATTGAAGAGCCTTTGTCACTTTCACCACTTGCAAAGAAATCTCCAGAAAACCCTCTAGTAACAGAGAGATTCCACCCAGTAATTGCTGGTACCGAAATGGGGAACGGCTTCTCCGAATTGAACGACCCGCTAGATCAATTGGCTCGCTTCGAAGAACAACAAGCCGCCAGAGACGCCGGTGACGAAGAGGCCCAAATGCTTGATAAAGACTTTGTTGAAATGCTTGAATATGGGATGCCACCAGCCTGTGGTTGGGGCAATTCGGAACGTAATTTCTGGCTACTTGAAGGCGTATCAGGTAGAGAGGCTGTGCCATTCCCAATGATGCGCTCCTCTGAAGATTAATTGACTTTCTTAAATATCTGTCCTATAATCTAGGGATAGTTGTGTTTTTTGGGGTTGAAAACATGCCTAGTATCTTAAGGAGGTGGGATAATGAGACAACTTTTAGAGCGGCTACTCAGCCACTATCAGCATTACTACGCGAGGCGGATCGACGAAAAAAAGGCGAAATCCGAATGGGAAAAGCCGACTGCTAAGTATCTGGATATCCAGCTTATCTGGATGATTCTGAAAGTAACTGTTCTGGTACCTTGTATCTGTACAATACCTATCAGTATTATAACTTTCACTATCTTTGGCATTCTGCCACCAGACACTGATCCACTTTTAGAGGCGGCTATCTATCTTTTAGCAATTATCATCTGTTGCATTATAGCCACTATCGAAATCTTTAAGAGTGTTGCAAAATACGACGCCTTAAAGGACTCATAACAGCCCGTCACCCCTGGAAACATCCAGGGGTATTTTCTTGATTTTATGTTATAACCATTGACATTTTAAACAACTTATGCTATAATTAAAGCATAAGTATCATTTGATACCAGTACATTCAAAAGGAGGGTAACTACGATGATGAAGATTGAGGAAATGATAAGGTTTTACAGAGGCAAGAAGGCAGTCAGGAGAGAGATCAACAGGAAGAGATGGTTTGAGGAATCTTTAGCGAAAGCTCAGAAGGAACTCACCATGGATATGATGCCTGAGGATCTGGATGGAACAGTTTACTGGAACCTGAAGGAAGCCTACAGGGATTGCATGAACAACGAGTACAAAGAGACTCATCTCCACGGGAAAGGCTTACAGTATTATCTGTTTGACGATCGCAAAGAGATGGAAATCGCAGCTCGCTGCCGTGTATCCTGCGAACTCTTAAGAGAACGCGACGAACGCATCAACGGCCTCACAACCAGAAGGATCCACGCTATCTACGCATAAAAGGAGGGAACTCAATGAAAAACTTTAAGCATGGACAAAGAACAGAACCAAAAGACATCAAAGTTATCTGGAACAAGCGTCCTAAAAAGCGCTAATTACAACTGAATATCGAAATCCCCCTATATGGGGGATTTTTCTTGGGTGAAATTGACGTTTTACCTCTATTATGGTATATTAAAAATATTAGTATACTGGGGCGTGGTGTACTCGTAATTTAAGATAAGGAGGTCTGATGAGATGTATCTGGAGAAGATTTTAAGGAAGCAGGAACAGAAAAGACAAAGAGCTGAGAGAGAGCTTTTGCAATTAGAGAAAGAGCAGGAACGCTGGAGCAAGCAATGGCAGTATGAGAAAGAGAAGAGATCGCAGCTTTATGGTAGATACTACGAAGAAGCGAGAAGGAGAACTAAAAAAGAAGGTATCCCTAGCGATCCAAAAGGTAATTTAAGAACCATCCTAAAAGAAACTTACCGGGTAAACATTAGCTATCTCGATGGAATATATCATATTAGCGATATGGTACGTTTTTTTATCCCGGTTATCACGCTGGGGATTTCAGTATTAATTATGTATATTCTGGCAGGAATTTTTGGCGTAACCCTACTAAAGACTACTCGGCTAGTTATAGTAGCTATCGCACTCATAATCGCAGTTATCGCTTATCTCGTTGGCCCGCTCATCATCGAATTCTTCGGTATCAGAAGAAAAATTAGGACCGCTGCCGAATGCAAGGCAGGATATGATTTAATAGAGGAGAGTGAGCCTCTAGATGACTAACGCCCACCCCCGGAAATTCCGGGGGTTTTCCTTTTATTACAGATGTGATATATTGAAGAAGTAGAGTCCCTTTTAGGCACGGGGATAATAAGTACGTTAAGGAGGGTGAGCTATTTTATGGAAGATATCAAAACTCGTAAAGACCGGAAACGGCGAATAGCGGAAGAGGAAGAAAAAGAATATAGGTACCAGAAGTACCTGAAAAAGAGAGCGCTCTATATGCAATATCTGGCAGACGCGAGAAAATCGATATCTCCGGAGAACGTTCCGAATGATCCCGATGGCTCGTTATATAATCAGCTAGATAGCATGTGCAATGAGTTTGCCGGCGGATTCAACGGAGGCCCAATTGAATATGAGTGTTGCGAAGAATGGTTGCCCCTCCAGGAGGACAGCACTAGTGTCACCCCATCAGCGGTGGGAGTGATCATCTGCCTCCTGGTGGGGATCCTGGCGGTTGAGCAATTTTTTACACCGGAAGGTTTATCCTTCGGCCCAAAAGTTGCTCTCTTTCTCATAGAGGCAGTTCTCACTTTGGCAACCCTTGTTGGTGGGTTTTTCGTAACGGAATCTATCAACGAAAGAAAACGGCTCAAATTTGCAGCAGAATGCAGAATAATGTGTACGATTTTAAAGAATCGCAAAAGTGCCTAAACAATCCCCCCCGGAACCTCCGGGGGGTATTCTATTGGGGTAGTGCTTTGATTTTTCATAAGAAATATGGTATAATTAGAATATAGTGTGTCTTTTGGCATCGGTGCACTAAGAATTTTTAAAAAAAGGGGGTGCTAAAATGTTGTATGTTGAGGAAATTAAGCGGGTGCGCGAAGAGACGGAGGAAAGAGCAGATAAAGAGCTCCTAAGAAGAGAACGAGAAATGGAGAGGGAATCCAGGTATGAGTATAAGGAGCGGCAACGCAGACTAAGACTATATGCGGAATATCATAAAACCTACAAGAGTTTGATTGTTCCGTATGATGTGCCGCAAGATCCGAAAGGGGTTCTGTATCGAGAGCTCAAAGAGACCTATGAGAAAAATGTTGCCTGCATCGATGATGTCTGGGATATACCAACGCTCACCGTGGAACATATGCTAGCTTCAGTGGGATTACTTATCGCCATGGCGGTAGGTTTCTCAGCAGTTCTTGTCGGTGGCGGGAACGTCTTGTTTGGGCCTTCGGCTAAAATCTATGCATTATTAGTTATTCTACTCATAGCTACAATTTATACTTTAGTTTATCCGACTATAGCTAATCGCTTCATCGTAAAAAACAAAATCCGCCTCGCAGCAGAATGCGAAGTAACTTGTCACATTTTAGAAAATCGGAATCCAACACTCCGATACCAACAAGATGCCTAAAAACTCCCCCGGTAACCCGGGGGATTTTTCATGGCTTAACATAAGCTACATTGACTTTTCTCGGTAACTATGTTATAATTTAAATAAGTAGCAACTTGTAGTTTAAAAGCTTTTTTCAGATTGTAGGGAGGGAATAAGATGAAAAAATATACTGAAGATATGCTGATCATGATGCTAAGAAAAAAGGCAAAAGAGTTGGGAAGAACACCTAAATCTAGAGAGGTTACTGCCGACCCTAAGATGCCAATAGCTTTAACGTACCAGAATACGTTCGGAAGCTGGAATGCAGCCTTGGTAGCCGCAGGATTGATTCCTTTAGAGACACGGTGGCAAAGCCAAAAATGGAGCAAGAAAACTTTGGTTTCTTCTCTTCAAAAACTGGCTAGAACTTTAGGACAAACTCCTAAAATTACCGATTTGAAGGAAGACCTAACTATGCCTCCCGTCTCTGTGTATCTTAGAGCATTCGGTACCTGGAATAAAGCCTTAGAAACCGCAGGATTGAGATATTCCGAAGAGGAAATGATATCAATGTTGCAAGAAAAGGCCGAGGAACTAGGCGGCAGAGCGCCGATACCAGAAGAGATGGAAGGGATGCCGTCGCAAGGCATGTATGCTAGCACATTTGGAGCTTGGTCTAAAGCTTTGAGAAGGGCCGGGATAGATGTTTCCGGACGGATTCGTCACCACTACTCTAGAGAAAAACTGGTCTTGTTATTACAAGAAAAGGCTAAAGAACTTGGGAGAAGACCGGGGATAGGAGACATCGAAAGTGATCCAGAAATGCCATCATTCAGAGCGTATCGTACTGCTTTTGGCACTTTAACTGAGGCTCTAGAAGCTGCTGAGCTTAAGTAAAGCAATCCCCTGGAGATTTCCGGGGGATTTTTCATATTGCCAATTTTGTTGTATAATATATACGTTATGCCAGGATTTAATTTGGTATCTAAATACAAACCTACAGGTGACCAACCGGCGGCGATTCGCCAGCTAGTAGAAGGTCTTAATCGTGGGGAAAGAGCCCAGACTTTACTCGGGGTGACCGGGTCCGGGAAAACTTTTACGATGGCCAATATTATTAACGAAGTACAGCGACCAACTTTGATTTTGGCGCACAACAAAACCTTGGCGGCACAACTTTATTCAGAGTTTCGGGAGTTTTTCCCGGACAATGAAGTGCATTATTTCGTTTCGTATTTTGATTATTATCAGCCGGAAGCCTACATTGCTTCGACCGATACTTATATCGAAAAAGACTCGGCAATCAACGATGAGATCGACCGACTTCGCCACGGTGCGACTGAGGCTTTATTGTCGCGTCGCGACGTAATTGTGATTTCGTCAGTGTCTTGTATTTATGGTATTGGTTCACCGGAATATTATTTGCAGATGTCGTTTGAGCTCGACCTTTCGTCAAACATTTCACAAATGGATTTGATTAAAAAATTGGTGGCGATTCAATATCATCGGAATGATTTAGCGTTTGAACGCGGTAATTTCCGGGTGATGGGTGACACGATTGATTTATATCCGGCTAATGGTGAGCACGCTTACCGTTTTGAATTTGGTTTTGACCATTTGGAAGACATCAAAATTGTGGATCCTTTGACTTTTGACGTGCGTGAAAAGCCGGAGAAGGTGCATATTTTCCCAAATACGCATTATGCAACACCACAGGACCAATTAGAGAGCGCGCTCAAATCTATTCGCGAAGAATTTAATGAGCGACTAGCCTATTTTAATGAGCACGAAAAATTCTTGGAAGCGCAGAGACTATCGCAACGCACCAAATACGATTTGGAGATGCTAGAACAAACCGGTTTTGTAAAGGGAATTGAAAATTATTCTAGGCATCTCGAAGGTAGAAAAGCTGGCGAACCGCCGCACACTTTGATCGATTTTTTCCCGAAAGATTTTCTTTTGATCGTAGATGAATCACACATGACTTTGCCGCAGGTGCGCGGGATGTACAACGGCGACCACGCGCGGAAATTAAATTTGGTAGATTATGGTTTTCGTTTGCCGAGCGCTTTAGACAACCGGCCACTAACTTTTGGTGAATTTGAAGATAAAGTTGGGCAGGCAATTTATGTTTCGGCGACACCAGGCGAATATGAACTTGAAAATTCGCCAAAGCCAGCCGAGCAAGTGATTCGCCCGACCGGGCTCTTAGACCCAGAAGTAGAAGTGAGAAAAACCGACGGGCAAATTGATGATTTGATGGAAGAAATTGACCGCCGGATTGCTAAAGGCCAAAGAACTTTGATTACCACGCTTACTAAAAGAATGGCAGAAGATTTAACAGACCACTTGAAAGAACGTGGTGTGAAGACGGCTTATATTCATTCAGATATTGATACGCTTGAGCGCGGTGATATTTTGAAAGATCTCCGCGAAGGCGTGGTAGATGTACTAGTTGGGATTAATTTGCTTCGGGAAGGCTTGGATCTTCCGGAAGTTTCGCTCGTTGCAATTCTTGATGCGGATAAAGAAGGTTTTTTGCGCTCGGAATCTGCTTTGATTCAGACGATTGGGCGGGCAGCTCGTCATGTGGAAGGCAAGGTAATTATGTATGCTGACTACATTACGGAAAGTATGGAACGAGCCATCTCGGAGACGAACCGCCGGCGCGAAATTCAAAAGGAATACAACTTCAAACATCATATCGTACCAACATCGATTAAGAAAGATATCTCACTGGGCCTTCGCGCCATCATTCCAGAAAAGGCAGTGGAAGATAAATTAGACATCAAACGCGTGCCTAAAGACGAGCTGCCCGCCCTTATTAAATCGCTTTCTTCCGAGATGCAACTGGCTGCTGCAAACTTAGAATTTGAAAAGGCCGCAGCGCTCCGTGACGAGATCGAAAAGATAAAAGAAGTTTTATAAAAAATTCTTGGTTTTTTTGAAATCTATGATACAATATAAGCATGAGTGGAGTGGGCACAGATAAAACAGAGTATATTAAGAAGCGTATTCGCGCTTGCGATTATTTATGTGTAGCGCAATTATTCTTAAGTGACAACTTTTTGCTAGAAAAACCTTTGGGTTTTGACGATGTTAAACCGAGACTACTTGGACACTGGGGCACCTGCCATGGTGTAAACGTAGCTTATGCAAACCTCAAGACCTATTTTGAAGGTAACCCAAACTTTACATTTGTACTTGGCCCAGGTCATGGTTTTCCAGCACTCCAAGCTAACTTATTTATTGATGGTGGACTCGAAAGAGTTGATGAAAAAGCTACGAGAGACGAAGATGGCCTAGCTTATGTATGTAAGAATTTTTCCTGGCCAGATGGTTTTCCATCTCACGCTAGTCCATACACCCCGGGCGTAATCGTGGAAGGTGGCGAACTTGGCTACGCACTTGCCAATGCTTACGGTGTAGCACTTGGCCATCCAGAAAAAACTTTGGCTGTCCTAATCGGCGACGGGGAACTAGAAACTGCTACTGCACTTGATTCGCTTAACCTTCGCTCATTGATGGAAAGCCCAAAGAATGGCAAGGTAATCCCAATTTTGCATCTTAACGGCTACAAGATTTCTGCACCATCGATTTATGCACGCCGCAGCGAAAGAGAACTCAATATGATGATTCGCGGCTTTGGCTTTACGCCAGTTGTAATTGAAGGTGACGATCCGGAGACCTTCCAGACTGCATTGAATGAAAAGATTGACAAACCATTCTATATTTTGAAGACCGAAAAAGGTGCTGGTGGCCCAACTAAGTATCACGAAGCTCACCAAATTCCTTTGAAAGAACCAATGAATAATTCCGACGAATTAAGAACCTTGGAAGACTGGCTAAAGAGCTACAACTTTAAAGAACTATTTGACGCGGAGAAAGGATTCACACTATGATTGATCACGTAGAAAACCCTGGTGCAGAACTTCATTCACCAGCTAAAAGAGTAGGTGAACTCTTAGCCGAGCAATTCGACAAGAATCCGTTCTTCTACTTCTTCTCACCAGATGAAACCACTTCGAATCATTTTGACGCGGTTTATGATGCCGAAAAAAGAGCCTGGGGCGATCTCGTAAAAGAAAGCTGGGATTTGCCATCAGCTCACGACGGTAGAATTATTGAAATGCTTTCTGAAAACGTATTATTCTCGACTATGACTGGCCACTTGATGAACGGGGAACAAGCAATGATGGGTAGCTATGAAGCTTTCTTCCCAATCATTACTTCACAACTTCTCCAACACATTAAATTCATCAAGCAAAGCAAGAATGTAGAGTGGCGCGATCCAATGCCGGCTGTAAACTTACTCTCGACTTCGACCTGCTGGCGCCAAGACCACAATGGCTTTACACACCAATCACCAGCTCTCATGTCTACGCTTCTTACTTTGCCAACCAATCTTTGTAACTGTCTATTTCCAGCTGACGACGTCGCTGCCGAAGCTGCGTTCGATTTTATGCTCGCATCTCGTGATGTTGTAAATCTTACAACATTTAATAAAAACGATTTGCCACGTTATATTGATTCTAATCACGCTAAATTCCAATATGAAAACGGCGGTGCATCGATTTATCAATTTGCATCCGACCAGAATCCAGATTTCGTTTTGACTGCCGCTGGCGACATCCAAACTACCGAAACTTTGGAAGCAATGAAGATTTTGCGCCGTGATCTTCCAGGCATCAAACTTCGCTTTGTCGGCATCACTGCGCTTTCTTATCGTGCAATTGGTACCACCAAGAATAAAATGAGCAAGAGCCAATTTGAAGAGCTCTATACGGCTGATAAACCAATCATTGCTAACTTCCACGGTTATCCAGAAACACTTGCCGCAATTTTTGAAAACTACACCGCAAGAGGCAGAGTCCGCGTACACGGTTTCAATGAAGAAGGTTCAACTACTACTCCATTTGAAATGCTTAGAAAGAATCTCGCTTCACGTTATGATATTGCAATTGATATTGCAAGACTCTTGAACCGCACCAAACTCGTAGATAAATATTACGATCTTCTCGACGAAAACCACACCACCGCGGTGAAATTCGGTGAAGATCTAATAAAGTAGGGTAAAAAATAGGTACGCGTATCCTGCGGACCTTGAAGACTTGGCCTGAGCGGCCCGGAGCGTGTCCGAAGGACACGCCGTACCTATTTTTTACCTTTGTCTTCCGTTACGATTTTCGCGAATATCATGCGGCCGGCGGAAGTTTCGAAGAACTTCGTAAACTTTACCGTAATTTCTTTACCGATTTTATTTGAAGCATTGTCTACAACAACCATTACACCATTAGGCAAATGGCCAACGCCTTGTCCGCGGCCGGTGCCTTTTTCTTGAATCTTAACTTTGAATTGTTCGCCAGGAAGATATTCAGTGCGAACGGCGATGGCGAGATCATTGATATTAAGTGTTTCAATCTTTTCGGCTTTAGCAACTTTGATGAGATTAAAGTCGATAGTCATGATTGAGCCTTTGGTCTCTTTAGCAACTTTAAGAAGCTCTTCATCGACCTTTTTAAGGCCGCCAGTATCGTCTACAATCTCGGTGTTTACATTAATGACACGTTCTAGCTCTGACGCGTTATCGAGGCCTGCACGGGCGCGTGTGCGCTTCTCAGCGTCCTTACTATCGGCAAGGAGCTGAAGCTCTAAAAGTACACTCTTTAAGATGATAAGATCGCCATCAAGGAAACCGGATTTTGCAACGTCGATAATGCGGCCATCGATTAAAACCGAGGTATCGACGTAAATTTTGCGGCGACTCGATAAAGTTGGTTGAAACTTTCTAAACACAAGAATTGTAGTTTCTACCAAAATGATGAGTGCGACAATTAAAATCCCGATTTCCATAATTATTTTTCTTTGCTGGCTTGATAACCGTTAGCGTCGGTAGCAACTACCTTGATGCTCTTTTCTTTAGCGTCTGATGAGTAGCCGGTGAATTTGATTGAGCCAGTACCGTTAGTTACGGCTTTAGCGTCCGTTTGCTCGATACCGTCGATATAGAGACTCCAACCAGTGATGCTGGCGCTACCTTTACTATAGCTGACAACAACTCTAGAATCTGTGACAGTAATCGTATTAATTACTGGTGGTTTGTAATCACATTTATCTTCTACTTCGCGGTTATATGGTTCTGGAACCGTGATGACGGTTTCGCCACTCATTGGGTCGATAGTCTTAGTGACCTCAATTTCAATCTTGTAATCATCTGATGTACAGCTAGAAGCTAGGAGGTGATTGTATTTATTGAAGGTGAGAGTTTCTTTAGAAATACCAGAGTTCTTGCTTGCGTTGTACCAGCTTGGCCAAATATCGGTTTGACCGTTGACGGTGAGGCGTTGCATGCCGGCTGGTTGGACTGGCTGATCGCCTGGGTTCCAGCGGCCATCTGGTTGATAAACTTCTTTGTGGACGCGCTCCATGTAATTACCAATGGTGTAACGGACAACATTGTTGGAGTTTGAAGTAAGACCCGAACCGTCGTGGTTACCATTCCAAACGAGGGTAGAAACGGCGGTGGAGTAGCTTTCCATCAAAGAGTCTTTGGTCACTGCAGAGTTGGTGGTGGTAGTAGTACCAGTCTTGGTAGCAGTCCAAACGCCTGGAACTACGAAGCCTTCGTTGTTGAACCAACGAGCAGAGCGGTCGGAGAGGATGCTTGAGAGCATGTAGGCAACTTGTTCGTCGACTACGCGAGTAGCTGGAGTATCAGTCCAGGTTTCGACGATGTCACCAGATGAGTTCTTAAGTTCGAGAACATAGGTGAGGTCTTTATAGGAGCCACCGCGGGCGATAGAAGCGTAGGCGTTAGCGTGCTCTACCATCTTCACGCCACAACCGGAGCCGATTGCGATAGAAAGACCATAACCTTCACGATCTTTACAGTAGGTAGTATCACCAAGTGCGTGAGCAATTTCAAGTGAGTTTTCAATACCATTAATATATAGTGCTTTTACGGCTGCAATGTTCAAAGAGTGGCCGAGCGAGAAACGAATCGAAACGTTGCCATAGAATTGGCCGGTTGCGTTAGTAAGCGAACAGCTACCAGTGTAACCCGCACAATAGGTCTTGTTGATGTTTTCGTCTTTTAGGATCGAGCCCGGACCATAGTTGATACCACTACGCTGCATGAACAGGGCAGAATAATCCAAAATAGGCTTAATGGTGGAACCCGGCTCAATCAAAGAGTCGGTAGTTGCATTGAGCTCACCATAAGTCGTGTTGAAGAAGTCGATAGAACCAACCATCGCGATAACTTGTGAAGTTTCTACATCGATAGATACGAGTGCAATATCATCAGAATGGTTGACATAAGTATGAGCGGCGCCGACAGCGACAGCTTCTTCAGCGATCTTTTGTGCACGGTAATCAAGTGAGGTCTTGATAGTCCAACCACCTGCACGCATAGTAGAAATACCATACTTTTCTTCTAGTTGCTTTCTAACTTCGAGCACAAAGTGTGGAGCAAGCATGTCTGAGTACTGGCTGGATTCTGGGAGGATTTTATCAAGCACATTTACGCGCTTAGCTTCTTCAGCCATATCCTTAGTGATGTAGCCCATTTCAGCCATCACGTCGAGAGTATATCTTTGACGTTGCAACAAACCTTCGTGACCATATTCATTATATGGATTATATACGGCTGGGTTGTTTGGGATTGAAGCAAGAAGTGCACATTCTGGGAGAGTAAGATCTTTTGCAGATTTGCCAAAGTAAGTTCTAGCTGCGGATTCTACACCATTACGACGACCACCATATGGGGATTGGTTGAGGTACATGGTAAGAATTTCGTCTTTAGAATACATACGTTCAAGCTCGATAGCAAGGATCAACTCTTTAATTTTACGAGCGATACCACCACGGTCTTCACTTTGAGCTTCGTCGGAGAAGTAAACTTGCTTAATGAGCTGCTGAGTCAAAGTAGAACCACCTTGCACGCCGTGACCACCGAGAGTAGAGAAGGCAGCACGAATAAGTGCACCAAAGTCTACACCGATATGATTGTAGAAGTTGCGGTCCTCAATTGCGATAGTAGCCCAGCGCATATATTCCGGAATATCTTCGCCATCGACTACGAGACGATAGTTTTCACTACCGGTATCTTTCCACAGGACTTCGCCGTTTCTATCAAGATAAGTATTCACTGTATCAGAAATGTCGATCTCATCAAGACGGAGACCTTCAATATCTTTTTTATAATATAGGAACAAACCGCCGATAATGATAATAAAGATTAATATAATAGCGGCAAGAGTTTTTAGAATGGTCTTTTGGCCACGCCAAGAAAACCACCATTTCGCCACGCGCTTTGGATGAAGTCTTGCAAAAAATCTTTTGAGCGGTTCTTTTGGTAATTCCGCCAATTCTTCCGCACGCTTTCTAGACGCCGCGTCTTTTTTGGCACGGTGCTTAGTGCTTAGATTTGAATACAAATTCATTTTGCGGCGACGACCGCTCTTTTTTACCTGTTTCGGTACTTCTTTAATATCCGCTTTCGCAGTTTTTCCCACTACTTTCTTTTTAGCCATATAAATATTATATCACGTGTTATAATTAAATATATGAAAAAGTTCCATTTTAAGTCGGTAACTCAGCTGGCCAATCTGAAACTGTCCGTGAAATCGGCGGCGATTGTGCTTGCAACATCGAGCTTACTTTCGGCACTTTTAGGGCTTTTTAGAGACCGTCTTTTGAACTCATACTATCTTGGTACTTACCCAACTGGTATTGATGCTTATACAGCTGCGTTTACGATTCCGGACTTTATGTTTTTCATTTTGACTTCCGGCGCACTCGCAGTTTCGTTTATTCCGGTATTTAACCAACGTTTGGCGTCAGGGAATAAAAAATCTGCGTGGGAATGTTCTTATTCACTTTTGAATTTGCTCGCGATTTTAACTTTGATTACATCAATTTTAATTATTATATTTGCTGATCCTTTGATTCGTTATGTAGTCAGCCCGGGGCTTGATGAATCCGGTACCATTCTTGCTATTAATATGACGCGCGTGATTGCAGTAAACCCATTCCTATTTTCGATTGCGACGGTTCTAACGTCCATGCAGCAGGCAGTGCGCCGGTTCGTGTTTTATGCATTTGCGCCTACTATATATAATATAGGCATTATTATTGGTATCACTTGTTTCACCGGCGGTATTAATTTGTTCGGCGTACAAATCTTTGAAGGCGGTATCATGGGCGTAGCACTCGGCGTGGTGCTTGGTGCAATTTTGCAGTTGATTGTAGCTGTGATTGGTATGTTTGGTCTTGGCTTTGATTATAAATTTAAAATCAACTGGAAAAACCAAGGCTTTAGAAAGATTCTACATCTTTTGCCATCACGCTCTTTGGACCAAGGCATCGATTACGTCAACTCAATTGCTTCGACTAACCTTTCTTCGAGAATGGGGCCAGGCGCAGTACGTTCGTTTGACCAAGCAACCACTCTTCATACCGTGCCGGTAAGTTTGATTGGTGTGGCAATTTCCACGGCATTTTTCCCGAAACTAACAGAAGAATTAGGGCAGGGAAACAAAAAAGAATTCTATGCAACATTTAGACAGGCGCTGAGAACAATTACGTGGATTGCCTTGCCGGTCGCAGTCATCGCGTTCTTTGGACGTGGGTTCGTAGTCTCGTTTATTTCTAATATTGGTAACAACGATAGTAACGGCACAATGGCATCGGTGCTTGGGACTTTGGCAATCGCAATCTTTGCAAGAAGCATCTTCCATATTGCGTCACGCGGTTTCTATGCCTATCAAGATACCAAAACGCCATTTATTATTTCGATCGTCGCAATTGGGCTTACTATCGGGCTTTCGGTGATTGCCTATGTCTCCGGTTGGGGTGTAGACGGCCTTGGTGTCGCGCAATCCGTAGGCGCATTAGTGGAAATCATAATTCTATTATCGATTCTGCAAAAACGTTCTGGCGGCGAAATTTTGGATAAAAGTTTTTGGCGAGCATTTGGTAGGATGTTGTTTGCGACTTTGATTTGTGGCTGCGTCGCATTCTCGATGACAAAGTTTATTCCTTTGATGGCGACCGACTCCTCACTCGTAATCACGATTCCAAAATTCTTACTAATTGCAGTGGTTTCATTTATCGCATATATTATTGCAAGCTACTTCCTGAATTTAGCGGAAGCAGTGCCAGTAGTAAATTATATTAAGAAAAAATTATTCAAAAATGTCAAGTAACGTATGGGGTGTGGTATAATATAGATTATGGAAATTAACTGCGAGACAATTGAACATTTGGCTGATTTGTCGAATTTTTCGGTGTCTGATACAGAAAATAAATCCCTTCAAAAAGATCTAAACGGAATTTTAAAATACATTTCGCAACTTGATGAAGTGGATGTAAAAGATGTAGAGCCAACCTACCAAGTATTTGAAATGGAAAATGTCTGGCGTGAAGATGAGATTTTGCCTCAAGAAGCCTCGCGCGAAGAATTGTTGGCGCTCACCAAAGAGCAAAAAGATAACCAAATAAAGGTCCCAAAAGTATTATGAAAATAGCAAATCAAAAAGTGAGTGCGGTGCGGCTAGTAGAAGATGCTTTGAAAAAAGCTAAGGAATTTGCTGACTATAATATATTTACCTTTATCAACGAAGAGGGCGCACTCAAAAAAGCTCGTGAAATTGATGAAAAAATCGCTAAAGGCGAACCGGTAGGGAAACTTGCTGGCGTGCCATATGCTCTTAAGGATAATTTCCTATCGAAAGAAGGAGAGACCACTGCATCGGCACATATTTTGCAAGGATTCGAATCACCAATCACTTCTACGACTGTAGCAAAACTAGAAGCTGAAGGTGCAATCATGATTGGCCGGACCAACCTTGATGCGTTTGCACATGGTTCTTCTACTGAGAACTCATATTTTGGACCAACTTTAAACAGTCACGACAAAACTCGGGTGGCCGGCGGTTCGTCTGGTGGTTCAGCTGTAGCTGTTGCTCTTGATATTGTAGAATTTGCAACCGGTACCGATACTGGTGGTTCAATTCGCCAGCCAGCGTCATTTAACGGTGTTTATGGCCTTAAGCCAACTTATGGTTGTATTTCTCGCTATGGCGTAGTGGCAATGGCTTCCTCCACGGACTGTATTGGTTTCTTCACAAAGTCCACTGAAGATATGGATTTATTGATGTCGGTTGTATCAGGCAAAGATTCAAAAGATCTTACAACTCTAGACGATTATTACAATGAGACTGAAGTAAAACCAGCTAAGAAAGTTGGTGTGATTAAAGAATTCGATAATGATTCAGTAGATATCAATATTCGCAACGCTTTGAAAGCAAAATGTGAACTTTTGAAGTCTAAAGGTTATGAAATTGTTGAGCTTGATATGCCAGCATTAAAGTATGCGCTCGCTGCATATTATATTATAGTGCCAGCAGAGGTTGCTTCGAACCTTTCACGTTATGATGGCGTGCGTTATGGTTTCCGTTCCGAAAATTCCAAAGGTTTAGACGAGCTTTATGCTAACACCCGCGACGAAGGTTATATGCCAGAAAATAAACGCCGGATTATGATTGGGAACTTCGTGCTTTCTTCTGGCTTTTATGATGCATATTTCTTGAAAGCTGCAAAAGTCCGGACTTTGATTGTGAAGGAATATGAAAATGCGTTTTCTAAATGCGACTTCATTCTTACACCGGTCTCACCAAACCCAGCCTTTAAGCTCGGTGAAAAAGTTGATGATCCAGTAGCGATGTATCTCGAAGATTTAATGAGCGTTTCTTTGAACCTTGCAGGTGTACCAGGTTTGGCTATCCCGGCTGGTGAGACCGCAGAAGGCCTACCAATTGGTCTCCAAATCGTGGGCCCAAGAAGAAGTGATAAGAATTTGATTGAATTCGCCAACGTTTTGAAGGAGGATAAATAATGGGCGCAGCCACACCGTTTATTATTGCGGTTTTGATTGTGGGTGTAATGATTTTCGTCGCCATGATTATGACGAAGAAACGCCATTACCACTTCAACGTGGAAGAATATCAAAGTAAGTTTTTAACGATTGAAAACGGGCTTAATAAACATAGCACTGCGACTTTTATGAAAACCGTAATCGATTGCGATAAATTGCTCGACAAAGCTATGGTAGAAATTGGCATCCCGGGTAAAAACATGGGTGAAAGATTAAAGCATAGCAAAGATAAATTCACAGACATTAATTCGGTTTGGCGCGCGCACAAACTTCGTAATGCGTTGGCGCACGAAGCAGATCTTGAGATTACTTACCGGCAAGCCCTCGCGGCCCTCGCGATTTATAAAAAAGCTTTAAAGGATTTGGGAGCGATATAATGAAATACGTACCTACTATCGGTGTTGAATGCCACGTACAGCTTTCCACTAAAACTAAATTGTTTTCGGAAGTTGATAATGACGCACGCGGCAAAGAACCAAACTCCTGCGTGTCGCCAGTGGATTATGCACTTCCTGGTATGTTGCCTAGATTAAATGGCGAAGCAATTCGTTTAGCTATTTTGGCAGGTAAAGCAATGAACTGCGAAATTAATCTTTCTTCTCGTTTTGATCGCAAGCATTATTTCTATCCAGATTCGCCAAAAGGTTATCAGATTACTCAGTTCTATCAACCAATTATCGGTGAAGGTTACGTGGAACTTCCATCCGGCAATAAAGTGCGGATTGAACACGCGCATCTTGAAGGCGACGCAGGGAAGCTCACCCATTTTGATTCTTATTCACTTGTAGATTTAAACCGTGTCGATACGCCATTAATTGAAATTGTATCGATGCCAGACATTCATTCCGCCAAAGATGCGCACGATTATTGTAAAGCTCTTTGGAGATTGATGTGTTATGCCGGTGTGACTTACGGCGATCTTTACAATGGCAATATGCGTTTTGATATAAACACTTCCGTGGCAGAAGAAGGTTCCGATAAACTTGGCACTCGTACAGAAGTTAAAAACCTCAACTCGTTTAGAAGCGTAGAACGTGCTGTAGAGTATGAAATTAAACGCCAGACTAAACTACTTGAAGCTGGTGAAAAAGTGGTTCAGGAAACTCGTGGTTGGAATGATGCTACTGGCGAAACCACTGGCCAGCGCTCCAAAGAGGAGGCAAAAGATTATCGTTATATGCCAGAGCCAGATTT
>Ga0310690_10004828_pt1 | contig 18784 bp, 8 predicted proteins | sample AusTroGonzalo_MG_2_FD_207661 | JGI IMG/M metagenome (GOLD analysis project Ga0310690, IMG submission 207661) | Bovine rumen microbial communities from tropical cattle in Woodstock, Queensland, Australia - Gonzalo_04 (v2) (version 2) | ecosystem: Host-associated > Mammals > Digestive system >...
ATCCATGCAATATACAAAAATTATGCGTAACATTATACTGACATTTATAACTATCCTGCTGTTCACCGGCAACATGTCGGGAGCAACTCCGGCACACCAACGCCCTCAGATCTGGGACTTCGGTGCGGTTAGCTTTGACCGTACAAAATACGAGAACATGCTGACATCCGGTGAGATAAACGGCTGGATGCCAGCCGCTATTCCCGGCGCACGCAACACGTATATATCCGACTTCCTCGGTACGAAGAACGTCAACCTGTCGTTCAACGGTCACGGCGGCAAGTCACACCGCTTGCGCACCTCCAACACCAAGCTGTCACGCTTTGACGAGGCGGAGCTGCATGACAAGAAACTGGGTGCGACATTCACAGGTTACCTGCTGTCGGACGTGAAGGCTGACCCCGAGGTATATGTCGAGCAGTATTTCTACGAAGGTGACATCATCGAGTATGCCGTCGCCTCCACCGGCGTGCCTGCCACCTACCGGCTTATGTCGGAAGACAAGACGTTCTCGCAGACGCGCAAGATCAGCGGTGAGGGAGCCGAGGTCATATGGTTCTCCATACCCCGTCCGGGACTTTACCGTCTGGCGTGTATGGACGACAAACTGACTTTGGCACGTATCATCCGTTACCCTGCCGAATGGGGCGACCTGTATTTCAGCGGCACACTGCCCAAGAACTGCACCATGGCCGTCACCAACCGCGAGAACGGCGCCACGCATATATTGAACTACGGTGAGCAGAACATGCGTCTGCCCTTAGGCTACATCTACGGCATGACCCTGAAAGGTGACCCGACCATGATGCTGACGACCGTTGACTCCATCAATTTCCAGCACTCCGGACAGAACTATCGCATCAAGACACGTGAAATAGAGCTCAACGAGTTCCGCGGCAAGATTATCGGTTTGCCGGAAAGCGAGTTGCAGAAACTCACTCTTATCCTAACGCCCAAGTATCCCACGACCTTCCACGCCTTCTATGAACTGAACGGCAACCGCTATACCATCTACACCGAGCCTAACAACCAGTACAAGGTACGTCCGCACGGCGTGAACGACTACGTGATGGACACCATAGCCGCCATCACGAACCTCAACCAGCTGGTGTTCACCAAGCGTCCGGTATATCCTGTAACCATTCAGTCGCAGGTTGACCTGAGCAATGCCACACTGCAGTTCACCAACACCAAAGAGGAAGGGTACGTATATACGTTCAGCGGCACAGACGATATAGCCTTGCGTACCGGCACATACTCGATAGCGGTATTAGGCTTGGACAGCTTCCGTCAGCAGCGCACGTCAATACTGAATGTCCGGAGGGATTCCGTGACCAAACGTCTGGATTTCCGTCGCGAGCTGAGTGCCAACGACTCGCTGTTCTACACCGACACCCTGCGTGTAGGTGCACACCGCCAGTATACGACCATCCGTCAGGCTCTTCGGGCGATAGACCGTATGAAGCGCCACGCAGACCAGCATGTGACCATCGCCATTGACCCCGGACAGTACGACGAGATGCTACGCATTCATCAGCCCAACATTTCTCTGGTGAACAGTGCCGCTATCCCGTCAGTAAGCATCAGTAACGGCGGTCTGGACATCCATCCGCAGGCGGTGCGTATCACCGGATATTACGGCGGTGAGTACGACTATTACTCCATGACCGAGAACTACACTCATTCCCCGCGCGCGCTACGCGTAAATAAGGAGAACAAAACCGTAGCGGTCAACAACACCGGCGGCCGTGAATTCTACTTCAATGCCACAGTGGTCATCTCTGCCGAGAAAGTGACCATGAAGAACCTGATTATCGAGAATGCGTTCAACCGGTATATCACACGTCTGGAGGCGCATGACAAAATTGTGCCTCACTACAAAGAGACACCGGTACGTCCCACCGCCGAACTGTCTACTGAGGTACAAGCCCCCAAATACCATCGTCCGGCTGCCGCTTTGGCTATAGCCGGAATGGCCGACCACATACAACTCATCGGCTGCCGCCTGATAGGTGTAGACAACACCTTGTACGGAGACGCCGGCTGCCGCCTGTTTATGCAAGACTGCCACATCATGGGCTGCAACAACTTCATCACCGGCGGAATGACATTGACCTGCTATCGCTCGGACATCGAACTATTCCCGACCAACCAACCTGCATATATAGCTGCTGCACGCACACAGGTGGGTCTGAGAGGATTCCTGTTCTACCAGTGCTTCATCCGCTCGGCCGAACCATCGACACAGATGGTTAGTGAGGAGTATGCCGAGCCGTGCAGTCTGGTCAAGCCCAAGGACCACTACGGCGAGGTGGTGTTCCATGACACGAAGTTCGACCTTGCACTGGCTACGATGAGCAAAGACCCTGCGTTGGCCTATATACCGGACGATCCCGTGTTCAACAACTTCACTGTTTCGCCCTATATATACACCCGTGGCACAGACGGCTGGAATCCCACAAAATCGTCAGACGGCGATCTGGATCTGGGTATAGTGAACCTGAAATTAGGCATGCACATAGAACCTAACGCCCTGGTGATGCACCATATATCGCAGCCCACCACCATGCGTGTGATAACACCTGACGGTTCGTCGTTTATCGACCAGCTGCTTACCGGCACGCAACGGTTCAGCATGCCCAAGGGCGTATATTGGCTCATCTTTGAGAACAATATAGGCAAGCAGTCGATGAAGATTGAGATTCCCGGCAAGCCATGACAATAGATGCACTCCGGCAACTTCTGATTGACGGCAACAGTGAGATAGCCGCCATCAGCAGGCAGCTGCAACAACGCTCCACAGGTCACTTGCTGCTAACAGGTCTGCATGCAAGCATGCGTTCCGTTGTGCTGTCCGCACTGCGCGAACAGGATACCTCGCATCGGGTGCATCTGATTGTATGCGACAATGCCGACGAGGCGCAGTACCTCTATGCCGACATGCGTACGCTTGACGCCGATGAGGCGGAAGGCTCCCTACTCTTCTTCCCTCACTCCCATCGCAGACGCCAAACCACCATCGACGAGTCGATGGCCATCCAGCGCACCCAGACGCTTAACGCTCTGGTACAGGCCGGACTGCCGATAGCCATCGTCACCTACCCTGAGGCGCTGAGCGAACAGTGCTCGGCACCGGATGTTTTACGGCATAGCAGTCTGAGCCTCCATACGGGCGAGGAGGTGACCATCGCCTCACTGACCCAACGGCTGCTGGATCTGGGATTCCTGCGTGTGGACTTTGTATATGAACCCGGACAGTTCGCCATCCGCGGCGGCATAGTGGATATATACAGTTATGCGTCCGACAATCCTTTCCGTCTGGATTTCTTCGGCGATGAGATAGACAGTATCCGCACGTTTGACATCGAGACGCAGTTGTCCGATAAACGCGTGAACGAGATAGCCGTGGTACGCATGCAGGAAACAGAGGAGATGGTAAGCCTTGCGTCCTATCTGCCGGAGCGTACCCTGTACATCGGCAACAATATACACCTCACGCCGTTGCAAGCCACACTGAATGACGCCGTCACGCCGTGGAATGACACGATAGAGATTGGCACCAAGAGTTCGTATGACAGTTATACACGCATAGCCTTTGACACCCTGCCCCAGCCACTGTTCCACAAGCAGTTCGAGATGCTGATGCAGGACGTAACTGAGAAGTTGTCGCTCGGCTATACTATCTTCATTCTATCCGACCACAAGAAACAGACCGACCGCCTGTCAGCCATTATGGCGGCTATTCCTTCGGGAAATGACGAAACGCTGTCGGATATACAGGATGCCAAGCGGGAGCTGTTCACACCGGTTGACCACGCCTTGCACAGCGGCTGGATTGACCATACGCGTAAGATTGCCTGCTACACTGACCATCAGATATTCGAGCGTTACCACCGCGTGACGCTGACATCAGACAACGCACGGCGAGGCAAGGCACTGATCACCCTGAAAGAACTGAACCAGCTACAGATAGGTGACTACGTGGTGCACTCCGACCATGGCATCGGTAAGTTCGGCGGACTGGTAATCACCGGTGTCAACGGCAAGCCACAGGAGATGATCAAGCTCATCTACCGCGACGGTGACACCATATTCGTAAGCATCCACAACCTGCACCGCATCAGCAAGTACAAGGGCAAGGAAGGTACGGCGCCCACAGTTTCACGTATCGGTTCGGGCGCATGGGAGCGGCTGAAGGAACGCACGAAAGACAAAGTCAAAGAGATAGCACGCGATCTCATCCGTCTGTACGCCACACGCAAGCAGCAACCGGGCTTCGCCTACACGCCTGACGGCTATATGCAGCATGAACTGGAGGCTTCGTTCATCTACGAGGACACACCAGACCAGGCCAAGGCCACGCTGGACGTCAAGCACGATCTGGAAAGTCCGATGCCAATGGACCGCCTAATATGCGGTGATGTAGGTTTCGGCAAGACGGAGATAGCCATGCGTGCGGCCTTCAAAGTGGCCACCGACGGCAAGCAGGTGGCTGTGCTCGTGCCGACCACGGTGCTTGCCCTGCAACACTATACGACATTCAAAGAGCGGTTCCAGAATTTCCCCGTCAAAGTAGAGTATCTGAGTCGCGCCAAGACGCCCAAAGAGGTCAAACAGATACTGGAACAACTGGAGGAAGGCAAGATAGACATACTGATCGGCACGCACAAGCTCATCGGCAAGACGGTCAAGTGGCATGATCTGGGACTGCTTATCATCGACGAGGAACAGAAGTTCGGCGTAGCGGTCAAAGAGCGGTTGAAGAGCCTTCGGACGAACATAGACGTACTGACGCTGACGGCTACACCTATACCGCGTACACTGCAGTTCTCGCTATTGGGTGCACGCGACCTGAGCGTGATGACTACTCCACCGCCGAACCGCTATCCGGTTATAACGGAGAACATCACACTGGACGACGAGGATATAATAAAGGAGGCTATTGACATCGAGATGTCAAGAAACGGGCAGGTGTTTGTGGTCAACAACCGGATAGACATGCTGGAGCGTATCGAGCACCGCATTCACCGCCTGTGTCCCGAAGCACGTATTGTGATTGCCCACGGCCAGATGCCTGCGGAAGAAGTGGCACAGCGATTGGAGGACTTCATCAACTACGACTACGACATACTGGTATCCACCACAATTATTGAGAGCGGTATAGACATTCCGAACGTGAACACCATGTTCATCTTCTCGGCACAGCACTACGGACTGGCTGACCTGCACCAACTACGCGGACGCGTCGGGCGCAGCAACCGCAAGGCGTACTGCTACCTGATTACACCCGAACGTGAACTGCTCACGCCTGATGCACGACGGCGCATTGACGCCATCACCACGTTTGCCGAACTGGGATCGGGCTTCCACCTGGCGATGCAGGATCTGGATATCCGTGGTGCAGGCAACATGTTGGGCGCCGAGCAGTCAGGATTTATTGCCGACCTCGGTTATGAGACCTACCAGCGCATATTAAACGAGGCGGTGGAAGAACTGAAGGAGGAAGAAGGACTCATATCAGAGGAAGCAGAGAATGCTAATGGTCAACACCCAATGGCTAACGGTCATCACTGGGTAAATGACGCACAGTTTGAGTGTGACCTGCAGGTGAACTTCCCGCCTGAGTATATAGAGAATATCAGTGAGCGTATCACCCTGTACCGCGAACTTGACTCTCTGCGCGACGAACAGGAACTGCTCGCCTATGAGAAGCGTCTGATAGACCGCTTCGGTCCTCTGCCCGAGCAAGCCAAGGAACTGCTGAATGTGGTACGCTTGCGGTGGATATGTTGCCGTTTAGGTATTGACAAGATCCTGCTGAAAGGTGAGCGTGTGGCGCTGTATCTGCCGCAGAATAACGACGCTTATTATCAGAGTGAGGCGTTCGCGCGCCTAATCCAGTATGCACTCAGTCGTCCGGAGCGCTGCAAGTTCCACGACGAGCCTGTACGCACAAAGGGATTGACGGAGGAAGAACTGAAGACTGTTCCGCACAAACGGTACATAACCATACAGAACGTCAAGACGGTTTCCGGTGCTATCAACCTTCTCACCAAGGTCGAACATCCTGAGGGGTAAACTATACGTGCAGGAACTGTGCGCCTAAGGCTTTAGCCAGCTGACCGTCGGTATCCTCACGGTCACCGATAATGAGAACATGCTGCCAGTTAACGGCAGCATTGTTTGTAATATACGGTGTCAGAATGCGGCCTAAGTCCGGATCAGGCTTGATGGTGCCTAAATCTCCTGTGGAAAGGACGGCATCAAATGCTTTTGGGGTAAGACCTAAAACATGGAGTTTCTCATGTGCCGATTCGTAGTCAGACAGGACAATCACCTTTATCTTCCGTCGGCTGCATTCGTCCAGCAGAGGCTGCAACCACGGTTGGGGTTTGTAGTGCTCTGCTATGATTTGCACCATGGATGGCAGATAGACCTTTCTGTACCACTCTTCCGAAACCGGCTTCTTCGGCATGGCACTACCCTCAAGCAAAGCTTTGCGCCGGGCTTTGCGCCAACGGCGTTCGGCAATCAAGGACGGCAGATGGTACCTGTTCTTGCGGACCATGTGCCACCCCATACGAGGCATACGGTAAATCGTGCCGTCCAAGTCCAACACAACCGCCGTGATATCAGCAGGTACGGTGATATGCGTCAACATACACTACTCTTTTGTCGGTTGCTTGGCCGGTTCAACCGGTGCGTCACTCTTCTTACGGCTCTCTCGACGCGTCTCACGCCGTTGCTGACGTTCACCACGACGCTGGGCACGTGCAGCACGACGCTGCATGACGCGCTCATCCAGTTCGTTGGCCTTTTCGATAATCGCCTGACCAAGTTTGCCTTCTTCAAATCTCTCGATGAACGCGAACTTACGGCGTCGCATCTCGTCCTGCATCAGCAGGTTGAACTTGAACTGTCCGTCACGGAAACCGTCACGCAGGCAGGCCGTCTTGAAGCGGGCATAGGCATTGGATTGCAGGATGTGCGCCTTGGGTTCGTGCAGGCGGAACGATGAGCGCTTGGCCTCATACTCGATGTTTATCTTCTGCAGATGCTCGTCCACCACCTTGGCAAACGCATCTGCCTGCTCCTGACGTATATCCTCGTTGGCAAACTCGAAGTAGAAGTGGTAGAGGCTCTCCTCGACATCCGCAAAGCCTACGAAGAACTTCGTCTTGATCTTCGTTTCCTTCTCCGCCTCGTGGACAGCTTGTATGAACTGTGGTTCATAGAGTTTCTCGCCTGTCATTGAGACTATACCGTTAACCTTGCTGATCATGTGCACGGTAGGCGTCTTGCGGTAATATCCGCCTACTTCAACCAGGTCGTTCATATTGTAACGGTACAGACCGGAATAGGTAGTCACGTATGCGCAATAGCGTTTGCCGAGTTTCAGTTCGTCGATCTGCAGGAAGTGCTTGTTGGGTTTGTCGAGTTCCTCTTCCGCCACGAACTCATAGTAATGGAAGTGCGGGAAAAGGACGCTCTCGTTGGTATCATCAAGCGAGAACCCGAAGCGACACTCGGTTGCGATGTAGCCCAGCTCCTGATAGTAGGTCTTGTCCCAGTTGAAGGCATCCATGTACTTGTCCATGTATATCTTCGTGTTGCCGCATTTCCAAGTGGACAGGTACTGCAGCCACGGCCAGTAGTCCTTGGGCAGCAGACGTCCGTTCTGCTGCAGGAGTGTCTTGAGTTCCTGCGCACGTTCCGGCTTGGTGAACACGTACGGTTTGAGTGTCTCGCGTATATCGTCAGGGATATCGAACTTTTCGGAGATTGTACCATGTGCTATATCCATAATCAGTTCCTCGGCATGCTCATCTACGGTGCGCATCAGCTCCAGAATGGTGGACGGGTTGGCGGTAGCCCAGAGCGTTACGTCGCGGTGCTGGAGCGCCAGGCGCATCAGCGCGTAGTTGCGTGCGCCGTACTCGGGGATAGACATCACCGCTGCCGGAGCAACATAGTGCTTCTTGATAATAGGCGGAATGTCGCGCACCAGCACACCGCTCACGCTGCCATACAACGTACCGTCAGGCGCATAGCCTTCGACCTCTTTGCCCACAATCGGGAAGATGTGACCGCCGAAGATGCGGCTGCGGTGCTTGACGAAGTTCCACGTCCAGACATGCGACATCTTGCCATACACCGCCTTGAGGTACTTGTGTGTCATGGGCACCCATTTGGGTTCGCTGGTCGTACCGGAGGTAGTGGCGTACATGTCGGGCTTGCCCGGGAAGAGGATATCCGTCTCGCCGTTCTTATGACGGTCGATATACGGGCGCAGCGTCTCGAAACTCTCATTCACCGGCACGAAGTTCTGGTACAGCAGGAAAAAGTCCTTGGTGGATGTGGCGTGCAGGATGGTGTCGAAGTGATGCTCACGTCCGTACTCCGTGTCTTTAGCCAAGGTAAGGATTTTACGCAGTGTCATTTCCGCCGAGTGTCGCGGATGACGGCTGTGCATCTTCAGGCGAAGCGTCTGTGCACCACCTACTAGCCAAAGCATGGTGTTGATGAGCAAAGGATAAGGTAATGCTCTCCCTTCCTTATCCTCATAGGGTCGTATTCTATCTGCCATAAGTATATAATTATCTCTTATGTATCAAGGATTACTTACAATGTACTCCGGTGACAAATAAACCTTTTCTGGAGCATCGTCGGGCAATTGTACGAAGAACGCCTCAAACGGCTGGAGGGTGTAATCGTCATACTCGGGGTCATAAGCGGTGTAACCTGTTCCGTTCCATATATGTATCGGTGCAGTAATACCTGCGGCTTTCAAGCCTCTGATGTTATAACCGGCGTTATAGGGGTTACCTGTCAGGTTCCAGTTGGCGTTCTGCGTGAGAGCTGAAGGATACTGGTGCAACTGCAGGGGTGCGGACGACGAGTTGGCATCCGCCTTCACCTTGAAGGTCACTGTAGCTGTTCCGTTTTGTGCACGAACGATGTGACCCCAATTCTTATAGTAATTCATTATAATACTTTCGGTTGTCCAACCGGACTGTCCTGAGGCGCGTTTCTCGCCATCGTAGTAAGCCCATGTCACACTACCGCTCGTGGTTATATCCTCGTAACTCCAATCCCCGGGTATTGAGCCACACTGAAGCATGATGAAGCGCCAGTCATCGGTTAACGCAATGGTGACCTGATTGCTCTCGCATATGAAATTGATGGTATATGTAGCCATGCGCACACCGTCAACCGACACATGAATATATCCCGTACTATTGGGCGAAGTAGGCTGTTCAACCTCTATTTCTTGACTATTATTCCCACGCATATATGACAATTGCGGCGTTCCTGAACCTGCAGGAAGAGTAACATCATAGTTGTAGATGTTCGGATTGAAGCCACTGATTCCGATGGAGTTAACAAAGATATATTCCAACTGATACGACTCCAATTGACTTGTACTGCTTCCTCGCTCTTCTATCTGCATCTGCTTCCAATAATCAGCATATTCGTAATATATGCCGCTGCCTTCCGGAACGTAGAGTGTGATTTCCGACAGGGTCAAATCTCCAAAAGGATACATTCCGTTTACCGACGGAGGATTCTCGCGAGTGCAAACAATGGTGCGCAGTGCCACGCAGTTGTAGAAGGTGGAGTCGTCAAGGCAGCATAGTGAGGCCGGAAGGCTGATGCTGCTCAGCTGGTTGCAATCGATGAAGGAGGCTTTGGTCAGGCTTTGCACTCCCTCCTGAACTTCGACGGTAGTGATTTGCGAACGATAGATGTACCAGGGGATATCGGCGTAATAGGTGTAACCGTATATATAGCTGTTGCCCTTGATAATCAGTTTGCCGCTCTCGTAGAGTTCCCAGAAGACATCCGGACCGCATTCGCCGCTGTCGAGGAGCTTGCCGTCACCACCGGAATCACCGCTACTAACGACATTCATGCTACCCCACACTTCGGTACCGCTGAACTCACTCAACAGATGTTCGGGAACGTATAGCGTGATGTTCGACGTCAGACATCCGTTGAACGCATCCCCGTCGGCAGCCACCACCTCGTTCACAGGCAGGTTGATGGTTGTCAGGGCCTGGCAGTTGTTGAATGCGTATGCGGCGATATACTGGAGTGCAGACGAAGCATTCAGAACATTCAGATTGGTCAACCCCGCAAAGGCATACGTGCCGATGGACGAGATGTCACCGTTCAACTTGATAGTGAAGATCTGCTGGTTGTACGGAGTCCAGGGCAAGCCCTCGTCATCACTAAAGTCCGGTATTTCGCCTATGCCGTCAATGATCAGTTCGCCATCTATGAGCGTCCATGTCAGTTCACCGACCGTGCCGGTTATTCCGCCGGTAGGATTATCTTCGGGCAACGCACCTACCCCCATCTGTCCCCATACGGGGTCAGACGCATACGCACTCACCATGCTCTCCGGCACATACAGGCCGATATTGCTTAACGGTGACACGCCGTTGAAAGACAGGCTATTGACCGTAACGACCTGGTTCACGCCCTTGATATCAATCTCCGCAATGTTCGTACAGTTCTCGAACGCATACGAGCCTATCTCCTGCAAGGTGGAGGGAAGTTCCATCGTGAATATGTTCGAGAAGCCGGAGAAAGCATACGATCCTATCCGCGTAAGTTCGGCTTCCACATAAAGATTGCGCGTTCCTTCGCGGAAATCGGCCCACGGTTGCTGAGAGGCATCTTCGTAGTCGGGTATCACACCCTCGCCAAAGAATCGGATCTCCTGACCACCGAAGTACCACACCAGATTGTCATTCATGATTCCGATAGTCGTGCCTGACGGATCAGGATTAGTGAACACCATCAAATGCTCCCAAATGGAGCGGTTCACATAGAGCGTTTGCACGCTTTCCCACACGTATATGTACAGCACCCCAGCCACATTACCGAATGTCGATTCGGTTATTGATGGCGGAATGAAGGCATTCATGTTCAATGCAATAGCATGATTATTCTGGCTTTGGGTGAAGATATTGATGCCTATGCTCTTCAGCGATCTTGGGAACATCACATTCATCAGTTCGCTGCAAGCGGCAAACGTGTAATTGCCAATATATACTATACCGTCGTCAACCGTGGCATCGGTTATCTGGCTTGCGTACTCGTACCACGGCACCTCATACATCGACTGATAGTCAGGCATCGCTCCGCTACCGGTGATGGTCAGCTTGCCGTTGGATAATGCCCATGTGATATAGGGAGTCACCTGTCCGGAGACTGCGTCACCCTGACTGGCGCCACAGGTACTGACATACACGGTTCCGTCTCCTGCACCGCCTGTACTCCATACGATAGATATACTTGTTAAATATAGTGCACCGCTGGCCGAGCGCAGACCGATATACGGATAGTCGCCAGTAGGATACTCCGAGATACTTGCGCCGTCATACGTTAAGGTGCCTATCAAAGTGGCACTGCCGCTATACAAGTCGGATACCGATGTGAACGGGGTAGTTGAACCATATATATTCAGCGTTTGTCCGGTTGAGGTCTTGGAGTTCCACTCTACGGAAACCTTGGTAACCATACCTGCAGAAGCTGTGGTTATTATACCGGAACTGTTCTGCGACGAACGCAACTGGATAGCATCGTTCCCACCAGCAGAATTACCGGCATACATTGCACTTGAATTTACCGTGACATTTGACCAGTCAGAATAGGTGTTTGAGCTGCTTGGCACACCCGTCATTGCAAGCGTCAGCTCATCTACCGTCTCGTAGGATCCGCCGCCAGCCGTTTCCGAGCGGAACACAGCATAGTATGTTACATCACCATAAACCAACGGCATTTCGCTGGCGTCCGTATATAAATTAGGAGCCCAGCTCTGCGGTGAGGTAATCTGCTGATCGCTCCAGCCGACAAACGTATAGCCGTATGCATCGCAGGCTGTAGGTGTTTCCGGCAATTCCACAATCATCGTACCCTCCAACTGCTCGGTGGAGTACACAATACTGCCGTTGACCGACCAGTTGACCGTATATTGATCCCCCGCCACAGGATCATCGCCGCCGGAATCAAAAGCATACACATTCATCATTCCCCAGTATGGGTCACTCTCGTATTGGCTCTTCAGGCTACCACGGATACTCAACGTAATCTGTTTGCCGATGGAACTCGTGTTAAACGAAGTGGAGGTCAGTGTTGGCACGTATGCTGACGGCGATTGAATCATTGACAGACTATTCAGGCTATAGAACACGTAGTCACCTATGCTGAAAAAGTCTGCATTCAGATAAAGAGTTGAAATATTAGTACTGTAATCATACCAAGGTGCCTCATCCGGTGTAGAAAATCCGTTAATCGAACCGCCACCTGCGATATACAATGTACCGCCATCTGATATCTCCCATGTTTGTCCGCCCGTAAGCGTGCCGCTGGTTGCTCCCGTCGGATCACCCCCTGCAGGATTGCTGTTTTCGCATGAAGTGACGTACTCCATCGTTCCACCTCCGCCTACAGAGACATCCGACCGGAACACGGCGTAGTACGTTACATCACCATAAACCAACGGCATTTCGCTGGCATCCGTATACAATACGTCAGGTTCCCAACTCTGCGACCCGGTAATCGGTTGGTCGCTCCAGCCGACAAACGTATAGCCGTATGCATCGCAGGCTGTAGGTGTTTCCGGCAATTCCACAATCATCATACCCTCCAACTGATTGGTGGAATACACTATACTGCCGTTCGCCGACCAGTTCACCGTATAGGTCTCTGCAGCATTCAGTGACCAATTGAGTACCAATGCACTGATGAGTAAAAGAAATGCGCGTTTCATATCTTTACTATTTATTTGATTTATCTGTCTGTTGGGGCTTGCGCCACACATTCTGCATTCGTTCTTTCATGCTACCGAGCAAACGCCAGATTGTGGAAGGTTGTGGTATATCCGTAAGCAACCAGTCTTGTCCCTCGGCATGCGTACGCTGCTCGGGATAGAGGAGCAAGGTGCTGTACTCGCCAAAGAACTCCTTGAGCATCGCCGGTACCTGCTTGAACAGCGGGTTATAACTCGGCGTGGCATAGCGTGCTTGCAACAGTACAAGCATATCGTCCTGACGGATCTGCTTGGCTATCTGCAGCACGTCCTCCCAGTCACCCAGTTCGCGGTACGAGGCCCGCAGGTACTTGCCTTTACGGGCGCAGAGTGCCTGAATAGGACGCTTGGTGTCGTTGTTGCAATAGAATACTACTTTTGCACCAATCTGGCTGCTCAGTCGGCGTATCTGTCCGAAGCAGGAGATGAAGTCCCATTCCTTCTCGGCATAACGCGGTACGGCTACCACCAGACGGTTGATAGTGTTGAGCGGTTGCTGCTCGTGATAGATGACCACGGATTTGCCTGAACGCTCTACGAACTGCTCCGCCTCCTGCCAGTCAACAGCGGTCACGAACTCAGGCTCGGGCAGTTGGCTGAGGTTGGAGATAGCCAACAGTGCATCGTCCTTCTGCTCCGCCACCTGCATGACGAGCCAGCGGTCTTCCGTTCGCTCGCTCTCCAATCGGGCTTCCTCCTGCAGTGCCAGCTCCTTGGCGGCGTGCTCCGTGACGAACGAGGCGGTGGTGCAAAGCACCAGAATCATCACTACGGTGCCGTTGAGAACGGTCTCATCGAACAACCCGACCTGATAACCGATAGTAACGATAGCCAGCGTACCAGCGGCTGTGGCGTGCGTCAGACCGAACATCAGATTGCGCTCGTCCTTCGACAGCGCGAACGTGCGTTGTGCCGACCAGGCTGCAAGCCACTTGCCGGCGAGCTTGGTCAGGATCATCACCACCGCCATCAGGGCTGTCCCCCATCCCGCCACTACCAGGCTGACGTCAATCATCATACCTACGCCGAGCAGGAAGAGCGGCACGAAGACATTGTTGCCCACGAAGTTAATCCTACCCATCAGCGGTGAGAGGTTAGGCACCCATCGGTTGAGCGCCACGCCGCAGAGGAAGGCGCCCAGGATAGCCTCCAGTCCGGCCCAGTCCGCCAGCCCGGCAGCTACGACCAGCATGAGCATCACCATGGCGAAGCCGGAGGCCGTGTCCTGCTTGTGGCGGAAGAACCACTGTGCAATCTTCGGGAAGAGGACGAACGTAACTATACCGAGCAATGCCGTCTTGCCGGTCAGTGCCCACCAGTAGTCCGCACCCTCGCCCGCCAGCATACGGCTCTTCAGCACAGCCAGCACGAGCAGTGAGAGCGTGATGGAGAGCATGGTGGCGCCTACGGTCATATTGACGGCAGCCGACTGCTGCACGCCGTAACGGTTGACGATGGGATATGTCATCAGCGTGTGACTGCCGAACATGGCGCCCAGCAGGGCACTCGTCTGCCACGGCATTCCCATCACGCGCGCGACGAGAAGACCTAAGATAAACGGGAAAAGAAACGTATATAGTCCGAACACCACCGCACCGAGGCGGTACTGACGGAAATCATTCATATCAATCTCTATACCTGCCTGCAGCATGATATAGAGCATACCTAACTTGCCGATTACATCAATCGTGGTGCTTTGCCCTATCAGCCCCAGGCCGTGCTCACCAATAACTATACCCACAATGATAAACCCCACGATAGCCGGAACGTGAATCTTCCTGCACACCAATGGCACCAACCATATAATGGCCATCACCAGAGACAATATGGCAAGCGTGTTCGTGATCATTGCGTCTTTGCTCTTTTAGCGAAACGGTCTTTGTTCTTTCAGCGTAGCTGTCTAATCAAACAGTGTCGGTGAGTCTTTGTCAAACTTCTTCAGTATAGCCTGCATCAGCGTCCTACGAATCATATCCGAGCGGTTACCGTACTTGTAACGCTCGCAATATCGCGTGATGGTGCGCATCTCGCTATCGTTAAGCAGCACGGTTACCGGATGGTTACGAGGCTGCCGCTTGAATTTGCCGCTGGATGAGTTCTTCTTCAAAATCTTTATATCTTCACATTTTCAATTTTTACCTTACTCCCCCTTTTGAGAAGGGGCCGGAGGGATGTCTAAAATAGCACTCCCAATGTTAGCAATCCCATCACCGCTGTCCGTCCGCCGTTAGAAACGAAGGTCTGCTCCGGTTCGACGGTAACCGGGTGCGCGGCTCTTGCCAGCTGCTGCACCTCGGCCGACAGACCGATATGGAACGCTCCTGTTCGTGAGAAATGGTAGCGGTACGCCAGCGACAGACCGGCATTCACGCCGCCCAGTATGCCGCCGACACCTATACCGTAACCGATATTGGCTCCAATCATCGGCACATGGTCGCCCTGTATGAGCGGCAACTCCATTACGGCGTCAATCGGTATCACCGACAAAGTCTTGACGGCTTTCTTGCCATCCGTATTCTCCGGTGTCATCAACGCCCGGTAGCCGACCTGACCGCCGAGGAAGATATGCCTGCCACCTACATTGTTCGCACCCAGACGGAAATCCGCAGCTATAGCGCCACCGGTTGTTCCGCCGAGGCTCATCACGCCGCCAGCCAAACGGAATCCCAAAGATGTGCGCTTGACATTCGTCACCGAGCGGGTGTTCTTATCTTCTGCCGACTGATTGCTGGCCGCAGTCTTCTGATTGCTGACTTCCGTTATCTCTACCACATCGCTCATCGGATACTGGAAACGTGCGCCGTATGCGTCCTTGACGATTACGACCTCATCGTTCTTCTGGATAATCTCGCCCGTAACCACCCTGCCCGAGCGGAAGACGAGTTTGTGCTGCACAGCGGCATCCTGAGCCATAGCAAGCAGAGGCACAGTAAGTAACAGTAACAAAATCAATCGACGGATAATGAATCTGGTCATGGTAAAATTGCCTTTTCTCATCCTTGAATACTTCGTGATTGCATGTACGCGACATGCGCGCACAAATTGACGCTACAAAGATATAAAAAAAATCCCATATTTGCAAATATTTCAACAGAAAAATGCAATATATGGGATTTTTGTTTGCAGTTTCCGCTCAAATGCGGAATTCTCGGACAGCAGGAATCAGATGATTCCCTGCTCAAAATTAGATGATGCCCTGCTCAAGCATAGCGGTAGCGACTTTCATAAAGCCGGCGATGTTCGCACCCTTGACATAGTCGATGGTACCGTCTTTCTGCGTGCCGAACTTCACGCACTGCTCGTGGATGGACTGCATGATGTGGTGCAGACGCTCGTCAACCTCCTCAGCCTTCCAGCTCAGGTGCTCGGCGTTCTGGGTCATCTCCAAGCCCGAGGTAGCCACGCCGCCGGCGTTGACCGCCTTACCAGGAGCGAACAACACGCCGTTGTGCTGGAAGTAGTGGATAGCACCGGGCTGGCAGCCCATGTTGCTGACCTCGCAGCAGCACCAGCAGCCGTTGGCTTTCAGCTCCTTGGCATCATCCTCGCTCAGCTCGTTCTGGAATGCGCACGGCAGCGCTATATCGCACTTTATCGACCAGGCTTTCTTGCCCTCGGTGAAGTGTACCTTGCCTGGGAACTTGGTTGCCATGTCCTCAACGCGGTTGCGGTTGGAGGCACGCATTACGAGCATGTAGTCAATCATTTCGTCGGTGATACCGTCGGGGATCTCCACTACGCCGTCAGGACCGGAGATAGCTACGACCTTTGCGCCGAGCTGTTTAGCCTTGGTGGCTGCGCCCCAAGCCACGTTACCGAAGCCGGAGATGGCAATCTTCTTGCCCTCGATGCTCTTGCCGGCGGTGTGCAGCAGGTGCTGGGTGAAATACAGCGCACCGAATCCCGTTGCCTCCGGACGGAGGATAGAGCCGCCCCAGGTCATGCCCTTGCCCGTCAGCACGCCGGTGTGGTACTCGCGTGCGAGCTTCTGATACATGCCGTTCAGGAATCCTATCTCGCGGCCGCCTACGCCTACGTCACCGGCAGGTATATCCTGGTCGGGACCGATGCAGCGCCAGAGCTCAAGCATGAATGCCTGGCAGAAACGCATGATCTCATCGTCAGACTTGCCTACGGGGTCAAAGTCCGAACCACCCTTTGCGCCGCCCATAGGCAGTGTGGTCAGGGCGTTCTTAAAGGTCTGCTCAAATCCCAAGAACTTGAGCATGGAAGGTGTTACAGCTTTGTGGAAACGCAATCCGCCTTTGTACGGACCGATAGCCGAATTGAACTGCACGCGGTAACCGAGGTTGGTTTGTACGTTGCCTTCGTCATCCACCCATGTCACGCGGAACGTGAAGATACGGTCAGGCTCGACCATACGCTCGATGATCTGTGCACGTTCGAACTCAGGATGCTGGTTGTAGGTCTCTTCGATAGACTCAAGAACCTCCTGTACAGCCTGTAAGTACTCGGCCTCACCCGGGTGCTTGGCAGCGAGTCGCTGCATAATTTCTTGTGTTTTCATATGTCTGTTTTTAAGATTGTTTGTTTGGTTCTATGATGTTCAGCGTGTTTATTTTGCTCCATACCACGACACTGCCAAAATCGAATACAAAGATACGACTTTTATTTGACATTTGCAAATTTTTCTGCAATTTATTTGCGTATGTCAGATTTTTTTTATATCTTTGCAAACAAATTCAAATTTTCAGAAACGTGCGTAACCTGTTGTTTTTTATCACTGCAGCATCGTGCTGCATCAGTCTGTCCGCTGCCGATGGAGCTCTTAACGGACGGTTCACAATCAGGAATAATGGCGATCAGGTCGTTTTCTCGCAGGGTAACCTGCAGTTTCAGCCGGAAACGGAGAATTGGCAGTTTGCGGAGAGCCAGGCGAGCGTTATCGGAATGGCAAACGAGAACATACTCTTGTCCACATACTCCGGCTGGATTGACCTTTTCGGTTGGGGTACGGGCACAAACCCGACCAATGCAAGCACCGACTGGCAGGACTACGGCACTTACAAAGACTGGAGCGCGAATGCCATCATTAACGGCGGCAACCTGCCGGACAAATGGCGTGTGATGACCGCAGAGGAGTGGAACTATCTGTTCTTTGGCAGAAAGAACGCTGCCACCCTTTTCGGCTTGGGGTGTGTGAACGGACAGAACGGCACAATTATCCTGCCCGATGACTGGACGGCTCCGCAAGGCGTGACATTCAATGCGAGCACGACACAGGGTTTGGCTAAGAAAAACAACTACTATGCCAACACCGACGGTAAGAACTTCAAACACAACATATATACCTCCGACCAATGGGCAGTGATGGAGGCGGCTGGTGCCGTTTTCCTGCCTGCTGCAGGCTACCGCTGGTCGGATGAAGTCTATATGGAGGATAGTGACCTTGGCAGTATGGGATACTACTGGGCATCATCGCCTGTTGAGGATTGGAAAGCGAACTGTCTGTATTTCGATTCGTATGAATTTTGGCCGCAAAACAGCAACAGCCGTATTCATGGCTGTTCCGTACGCCTTGTTCAGACTCCTTCAGAAACGCATACAGGCATAGATTATACCGGGGTATCCGCTACATTCGGCAAACCACAGAAGTTCCTCCGTAACGGCCGGCTCCTCATCCTTCACAACGGCAGGACATACACCGCGCAAGGACAGATGCTGCACTGATATGTTGTATTGACCGGCCTAATATCGGTCCAACAGCATAACACAAGCATAACATAAGCATAACATAAGAGTAACATCACTATTCCGTCACTCTTTGACTAAACCTTGGCGATGACCATATCGCCTATAATTTCATGAAGTATATATAGAATGTCGTGCCTTTGTCGGAGGTCTCGAAGGTGATGCTGCCTTCGCTGCCATCGACAATATTTTTGGTGATAGCCAGCCCAAGCCCCATGCCAGTGGATTTGGTGGTGAAGTTCGGCATGAATA
>Ga0310690_10004829_pt1 | contig 18780 bp, 18 predicted proteins | sample AusTroGonzalo_MG_2_FD_207661 | JGI IMG/M metagenome (GOLD analysis project Ga0310690, IMG submission 207661) | Bovine rumen microbial communities from tropical cattle in Woodstock, Queensland, Australia - Gonzalo_04 (v2) (version 2) | ecosystem: Host-associated > Mammals > Digestive system >...
TGCAGCGCCCGGGTTTCGGGGGCGCCTTGGCCTGCCTCGCCCAGCGCCCGAGGCGGCTTCGCCCTCCGCCCGCCTCCGGCAGACCCGGTTCCCGCCTCGGCTCCTGTTTTGCCGCGCCCGGGTTTCGGGGGGCGCCTTGGCCTGCCCTGCCCAGCGCCCGAGGCGGCTTCGCCCTCCATCCGCCTCCGGCAGACCCGGTTCCCGCCTCGGCTCCTGTTTTGCAGCGCCCGGGCCCCGGGCGCACCGGACGCGGGCGGGTATGCTATTATGTTAAGAACCTTTTTTGGAGTCGCTATGTTGGACAAACACGCGTTAGAGTTTCTGAAGTCGCTGGTGGCGTGCCGCGCGCCGAGCGGGTTCGAGCAGGACGGCCAGCGGCTGATGGCGCAGTATCTGCGCGCGGCGGGCGTGGAGAGCGCCTTCGACGTGCACGGCAACCTGCACGCGGTGCTCAACGAGGGCGCCCCGGTGAAGGTGATGCTGGAGGCGCATTGCGACGAAATCGGCTTTCTGGTCTCCTACATCGACGAAAAGGGCTTCCTCTATCTCATCCCGAACGGCGGCGTCACGGTGCCGACGGTGGCGGGCGAGCGCATTGTCATCCAGGGCAAGCGCGGGCTGGTCAACGGCGTCTTCGGCGTGCGGCCGCCCCACTTGATGAAGGCGTCGGAGCGCGACGACGTGGCGCCGAAGGATCTGGCGAACGCGCCGGTGGACATCGGCGCCGCCTCCCGCGAGGAGGCCGAGGCGCTGGTGGCGCTCGGCGCGCCGGCGGTGGTGGACGCGGGGTGGCGGCCGCTGGCCGGGTCGCGCGTCTCGTGTCGGGGCTTCGACAACCGCATCGGCGCCTTCATCGTCACGGAGACGATGCGCCGCCTGGCGGAGCAGCCGCTGGCGCCGCTCAACGTGGCGCTCCACCTGGTCGGGAGCGTGCAGGAGGAGCTGGGGCTCATCGGCGGCCAGACCTCCGCCTATCTGGTGAACCCGGACATCGGCATCTGCCTGGACGTGGGCTTCGCGACGGACACGAACGCGGAGGACCGCCGCAAACTCGGCGAGGTGCGCCTGGGCGGCGGCCCCGTCGTCGGCACCGGCCCGCTCTACAATCCCCGCCTGCGCGCCATGCTGCTGGACAGCGCCAAGCTGGAGGAGATCCCCGTCCAGCTCCAAGTGCGCTCCCGCGCCTCGGGGAACAACGCCTTTTCGATGCGGATGGCGCGGGGCGGGGCGGCCGTCGCCCTCATCTCCATCCCCTTGCGCTACATGCACAGCCCCGTGGAGGTGCTCGATCTGGAGGACGTGGAGCAGATTATCCGCCTGCTTTGCGCCTTCCTCGGCAACCTGCCCGCCCAGCCCGACCTCACCCCCGTTCTCTAAGCCAAGGAGCCGCCATGCACCCGAATCCCGCCGCGCTGCCCGACCTCTCCAAAGACCCCCGCGCCATCCTCGCCGTCAAGGCCGCCCTCAAGGAGGACATCGGCCCGGGCGACGCCACCACCTGCGCCCTCGTCGGCCCCGACATCCTGGCCACGGGCGAAATCCAGGCCCGCGAGGACTGTTGCGTCGCCGGCCTCAACGTCGGCCTCTTCGTCCTCCAGATGCTCGACCCGGCGCTGAGCTTCGACATCCGCTTCCCCAACGGCACCTTCGCCCGCCGCGGCGACGTGCTGGCGCGCTTCACCGGCCGCGCCCGCGCCATCCTCACCGCCGAGCGCACCGCCCTCAACTTCATGCAGCGGATGTGCGGCACCGCGACGCTCACCCACCGCTTCGTCGAAGCCGTCAAGCCCTATCCCTGCGCCGTGCTCGACACGCGCAAGACCACGCCCTGCCTGCGCGTCTTCGAGAAGTTCGCCGTCCTCTGCGGCGGCGGCGCCAACCACCGCTTCGGCCTCTACGACCGCATCCTCATGAAGGACAACCACCGCCGCCTCTGGGCCGGCGGCGACCCCGACCGCCTCGACCTCGCCGTCGAGGCCGCCCGCAAGGCCTACCCGCTCCTCGCCGTCGAAATCGAGGTGGAGACCCTCGACGAGCTCCGCTCCGCCCTCCGCGCCGAGCCCGAGTGGATCATGCTCGACAACATGCCCTGCGACCTCATGCGCGAGGCCGTCGCCATCACCCGCGCCGCCACCAAGGTCACCAAGCTGGAGGCCTCCGGCGGCATCACGCTGGAGACCGCCCACGCCGTCGCCGCCACGGGGGTGGACGCCTTGAGCGTCGGCGCGCTGACCCACTCCGCGCCCTCGGTGGACCTCGCCCTCGAATGGAGCGCTCTCTGATGCGCCTGGCCTGCATCGACGTCGGCAACACCTCCACCACGCTCGGCCTCTACGAAGACGGCGCCGTCTCCCGCATCGCGCACATCGACGGCGGCATCCGCGCCAACCCCGAGGCCTGCGCCGACCTCCTGCGCCTGGTCGCCTCGGAGGCCGTGGAGGGCGTCAGCATCGCCTCGGTCGTCCCGGGCGTCAACGCCGCCTGGCGCCGCCTCGTGCGCGAGACGCTCGGCTGCGCCCCCCGCTTCGTCACTCACGAAAGCCCCCTCGGCTTCGCCCTCGACTACCCGCACCCCGAGCGCATCGGCGCCGACCGCCTCGCCGACGCCGCCGGCGGCCTCGCCCGCTACGGCGCCCCCCTCATCGTCGTGGACTTCGGCACCGCGCTCAACTTCGAGGTCATCGACCGCCGCCCGGCCTACCTCGGCGGCGTCATCGCCCCCGGCCTCCCCCTCATGACCCGCTACCTGCACGAAAAGACCGCCCTCCTCCCCGAGGTCTCCCTCGGCGGCGAGACGCCGGAGATCGGCAAGTCCACCGAGGAGGCCATCGCCCTCGGCGCCCGCGTCGGCTACCGCGGCATCGTGCGCGAACTCCTCCGGCACCTCCAGCGCCCCTTCCGGGGCCGCGCCGCCTGCGTCGCCACCGGCGGCTACGCCGAATGGGTGCTGCGCGACGCCGGGATGGACGTCGTCCTCGACCCCGACCTCACCCTCTTCGGCCTGGGCGTCATCTTCGAGCGCGGCGGATCGGATTGACCCATGGCGGCCCTCGCTTCGGCACTCCTCGACTTTGCGGCGCTCGTCCTCCTCGTGCGGCTGACCCTCCCGGCGCGCTTCGTCTCCTCCAATCCTTACGTCGCGGCGATGGAATCGCTTCTGGAGCGCCTGCGCCGCTCCCTGCGCCCCGCCTTCCCCCGCGTGCCCGACGCCGCCCTCCACGCCCTCCTCCTGCTGCTGGCGCTCGCGGGGCAGGCCGCCCTCCTCGCCCGCCGGGGCGACAACCTCCTCTTCTTCGACAGCCTGGCCGCGCTGGCTTTCGCCCCCGAAGGCTTCGCGGGGTGGTTCGGCTTCGCGCTGCTGCGCTTCGCCGCCTTCTGGCTGGCCATCCTGGCCGGCGCCTGCTTCCTGCGCCTCTGGCGGCTGGGCGCGCCCCTTCCGGGGCTCTCCGGCGACCTCCTCCGGCTGGCCGTCCGCCCCGTCCGCGCCCGGAGCCTCTGGACGCTCGCCCCGCTGACCCTCCTGCTGGCGCTCCTCTTCGCCGCCGTGGCCTTCCGCCTCGCCGACGGCGTGGAGTGGGTCTTCGCGGAGGCCCTCGGCCAGGCCCTCCGCGACGCCGCCGCGCCGGGGGCGGACCTCGCCCTCCTCCGGGCCTTCAGCCCCGCCCACGCCTCGGCGGCCGGGCAAATCCTCCACTTGGCCGGCGCCTTCCTGCTGAACGCCGTCGAGCGCCTGCCCCAGCTCCTCCTCTACCTCTGCGTGGCATCCTGGCTGGCGCGCCTCTTCCGCAACGGGCGCATGGCCGATTTCTTCGCCGACGCCATCCGCCTCCTGACCGGGGCCCTGCCGCCGATGCGCGCGGGCGGCCTCTCCTTCGCCCCCCTCGCGGCCTGGCTCCTCCTCAATCTTCTGGCCGCCGCCCTCTCCGGCGCCCTTCACCTCTTCCTGCCCCTCTTCCATGTGGTGTAGCCCCTGCAAGGACGGATCGCTGGTCACGGTGAAGCTGACCCCCCGCGCCTCCCGCGACGCCATCCTCGGCGAAGAGGCCGAATGGCTGCGCGTCGCCCTCACCGCCCCGCCCGTCGACGGCAAGGCCAACGCCGCCGCCCGCGACTTCCTCGCCCGCCGGTGCGGCCTCTCCCGGAGCGCCGTGACCCTCGTCTCCGGCCAGACCGCCCGCCTCAAGCGCTTCGCCGTCGCCGGCCTCCCCCCCGACCGCCTCCGCTCCCTCCTCCTCCCGTGACCTCGCCGCCCGCCCGGCGGGGAACGGCCCCCGTCGCTCCCGGGGCGGGGACGGTTTGGCAGGTTTCGGGCCTGCCGCCCGAAGCGCTCCCCCCGCCGTGCGCTTGCCTGACGGGGGCGGAGGTTGTTTTGCGGGCGCGGCCTCCGGCGCCCCAGTTGCGCCCCGCCGCGCACCTGTGCTATACTTAAAGGCGATGAAAGAGACCATGCGAGCCCTCGGCCTTGCCGCCGTGATGGCGTGGGCGGGCATCGCCCACGCCGTCGCCGTGCGCATTTGCGCGCCGTCCGACGCCAACGCGTCGGACTGGGACTATCTCAACGGCATCTTCGAACTTTACGGCTCCTCTGCCCGCGTCCGCTACGGGCAAAGCGGCTATGCCGACGGGACGCCGCTGGCCGTCGGCGAACGCCTCCGTTGCGTCGCCGTCGCCTCGAAGACCTCCACCCCGACCGCCGAGGAGAAGGCCGCCGTCATCGAAACCGTCCCCCTCAAGGTCAACCTCTTCGGCGAAGTCGTCCCGACGGGCGTCCTGGAGGGGTGCATGACCGTCGAGCTCGGATCGCTCTACTCCGGCACGGCGACTGCCCCCAGCGCCGTCGGCGTGGAGGGCGCCCCCGCGCGCGGCAAAGTCGCGCTCACGCCAATCTCCAACCTCTTCGATTTCGTCGAACAGGAGCCCGGCGAAACGTGGAGCTACAGCGCGTTGAAGACCGACGCCTGCGCCGGCAAGACCTTTTACCTCTTCCTCGTCGCCGAAGACACCCGCGACGCGCAGGGCGTCCCGGATCCCGCCGCCGACACCTGCGCGGGCTACACCGCCTTCCTCGTCATGAAGAGCCTGACGGAGCCGATAGCCATCGAGGATCCCGACGTCCTGGCCGCCTTCGCTTATTCGCCCTACCTCCTCTCCGGCGGCACCACGCCGGGCTTCCCCGACACGACGGGCTACGCCTTCGTCCAGCCCGTTTCCGCGGGGGAGACCGCCGACGGCATTTTGGATTCCGCTTCGGACGGCGCGGTAATCGCCTGGGCGGCGGCGCGCCTCGGCGTCGACGCGGCGACCTTGACGCGCGCGGACGCCGAACGGCTCCTCGCCCCCGCCGTCGCCGGATGGACGGCGGCCGAGGGCGGCCTGCGCCTGACGCTGGCCGAGGGCGAAGCCGAAGGCGTTTTCATCAATGCCGAAGGCCACCCGCTCCCCTCCGCCCTCCGCTACACCCTCTACACCGCCGACGCCCTCGACGGCCCCTGGGAACCCCTCGACGAATGGGCCGCGAAAAAAAATCTTGCAAATTTTGGCGAGTTGTCCTATACTAGCCTTCGTTTGAGTGAATTGCAGAGTCGTGTTTTGCCCGTCGCGGAAGACGAGAAAACAAGGTTCTACAGACTTGAGAACGCCCGATAAAATCAGGAGAAAACCATGAAGAGCACCCTGCTTGGAATGTTTGCGATTGCCGCCCTCTTCGGTGTCGAAAAGGTGTGCGCGGCTTCCGTGGACGGCAACAACACCGCCGTCGTCATCACGCGCCAAAACAAGGCCGCCTCCACCGGCTGGCAGTTGCTGTGCGTCCCTGTCGATCACTTCGACATCGGCGGCGCTAGCGCCGGAACGCTGACGCTGGACGACGTCCTTCCTCCCTCGCTCTATCCCGAGAACAGCCAGGTGATTCTCAACAATGGCGGTGTCACGGCGACCATCACCAGTGGCGCGTGGGAATCTAGCGGAACGGCGATGGGCGAAACGGAGATGGCGCTTGGAACGTCCTTCCTCTTCTACAACCCTGACGATCGCAACACGGCCAAGCCCTCTGCCCTCTTTGGCAAGACGGCTTCCGCCAAGACGCTTGCCGCCGACCCCGGCACGACGGATGTCGTTTTCTGCGGTCAGCTCAACGATTCCGTCAACACGGCTCCCTCCGGTTCGGGGTTGCTCTCTGTCGGCAACAACACCAACGCTCCCAAGTCGCTCTCCGCGATCTTCACGAGCATGGGAGCCAATGCGCAGATCTTCCACATCGACCACAAGGGCGACTCCTCCTACACGGTCTACCGCAATCGCGGCGGCACGTGGTACAAGTATGTCTCCGGCTCCCGTCCGGCGGTGGTGGATTTGGGCGAAATTACCCTTGATCCCGGCGAGGCGGTCTACTTCTATCGCGCCGCTGAATAAGGTGCGCTTCGTGCGCACAGAAAGGTGACCTATGTTCAAACATGGTCTTATCGCGATGATGATGGTGCTTGCGGCTTCGGCCGCAAGAGCCGTCACCATTCAGTGGACGGTGCCCTGCGTCACGGACGACTTCCTGGCGACGGCGAACTCTCAAATCTACCTTCTCTCCTCGACGGGCGACGTGACTTCGTGGACGGGAGATTTGGTTTCGAGCCGATGGGACGGAGGCGCAGCGCTTGAAAGCAACACCTCTCTTACGCAGGTGAGACAGGTCGGCACTTCCGTTGATTATGCCGGCGGCGAAGTTTTTGCTGGCTCCGGCGGTTACAATGCGACGGACATCTTCTTGGATGTCGGCCCCTTGAGCGACGGCACGTATTACGCGCTTGTGTTCGTTTCCGAGAGTGCGGACACGTATGCTGTGACCAAAACGTATCGGTATACGCCGGCGGTAAACAATGTCGGAAGCAACGGCTATGCGGACGTGGACATCGACGGTGTCCCGACGTATGCCGACTTCTTGAGCGCCGACTGGCTCTTCACCAACTATGTCGGGACGCCCGAGCCGACCGTCTTCGCGCTGCTCGCCCTCGGCGTTGCAGGGCTCTCCCTGCGCCGCCGCACCCGCTAACCCTCTTTTAGGAGAAAACAGACAATGAAGAAAATGCTCCTCTTGACGGCTGGCCTTCTGATGGCCGCCGCTTCCCACGCGATCGTCTTTGAATGGACGGCGCCCGCTTCCGAGTTCGGCTACTCCGAGCAGGTCACGAACGTGGCCCTCGTCGCCGTGTCTGACGCCACCGCCGGCGTGGACGCCTCCCGCCTCGTCAACGTGGCGCTGGGCGGCCAGGATTCCGAATATTTCGTGGCGTCCGAAGGCCAGGTCTATCCCGTTGCGGGCGAAGCCCTCTACGGGGCGCTGGGCGAAGGCATGTTCGACGCCACCACCACCTACTACCTCGTCCTCGCCAACAGCGTGTCGGACTACGCCTACTCCGAAGGCGTCGCCGGCGATGCGGCTGGCGCGTTCTACGACGACAGCATCAGCGGTCTGCCCTCCGGCCCCATGACCACCTACGAGGTGACCTACACCGTGGTGCCCGAGCCGACGGCGCTCGCGTTGCTGGCGCTGGGCGTTGCGGGGCTGGCGCTCCGCCGCCGCCGCGCCTGATTCGGGTCGCTCAACTCAAAAGCTTTGTCCGGCGGTTCTCCTCCGCCGGGCATTGCTTTTTCTTTTCTCTTCTTTCGCGCACGGCCGCATTGTCGGGGATGGGCGCAGGAGGGGCGGCGCCGGGGCCCGGCGCCTGCAAAACAGGATTCGCGCTTCGCCTCCAAGCTACCCTCATGCGGGCGGTGGCGGCACGATTCGCGCTTCGCCTCTGGCGAGGGGCGCGCCGGGCGGGGCCTTTTCCGGGTCGCGTCGTGCCGGATGTCGCGTCTGTCGTGTGGCGGAAGGTCGCGCTTCGGCAAGGGGTTGTGCCGCGCCGGGGCGCCCGGCTGTCGCCTTTCCGCCAAGGGTGCGCCACGCCGTTTCGGGGGCGCGGCTTCTCCGGCGGTGCGCCTCTCTGCGCTTTCGGCCTTCTGCGCTCGGATTCCGGCGCCTGCAAAACAGGATTCGGCTTCGCCCTTGACGATGCCCGCGCTTCGGGCAGAGCCCGGCGCCTGCAAAACAGGATTCGAGCGTTGCCCTTGGGCTGCCCTCATTTGGGCGGTGGCGGCGCTTGCAAAGCCGGGCCGACTATCGCCTCTGGGGCTGCCCGCGTCCATGCCGATTTCGGCTTTTGCGCGGGGGCGGCATTTCTGCGCTTCGGTCTCTCTTTTTGGTATACTGGCGCGGTTGTTGCGCGAAAGGATGCCGCATGGATGACCTTGAACAAATCGTCGTGCTCGATTTCGGCTCGCAGTACAGCCAGCTGATCGCCCGGCGAATCCGCGAGTGCCACGTCTACAGCCAGGTGCTGCCCTTCTCCACGCCGGTGGAGCGGTTGCGGGCGCTGAAGCCGAAGGGCATCGTCCTTTCGGGGGGGCCGTGCAGCGTCTACGAGCCGGGGGCGCCGTCGGTGTCGCCGGAGCTCTTTGCGCTGGGGGCGCCGGTGTTGGGCATCTGCTACGGGATGCAGCTGATGATGCAGACGCTCGGGGGCGCGGTCGGGCCGGGCGTCGCGCGGGAGTATGGCCGGGCGGAGCTGCGCCTGACAGCGCCGGAGGATCCGCTCTTCGAGGGGATTCCCGCCGCTTCGACGATGTGGATGAGCCACGGGGACAAGGTGACGGCGGTGCCGGAGGGCACGCGCACCATCGCCGTGACGGACAACACGGAGTATGCGGCGGTGCGTCTGGAGGGGCGCCCGCTCTACGGCATCCAGTTTCACCCGGAGGTGGTGCATTCCGACCACGGGACGCGGCTGCTGCGCAATTTCTGCCTTTCGGTCTGCGGGTGTTCGGGGGCGTGGTCGATGGCTTCGTTCATCGAGACGCAGACGCGGGCCATCCGCGAGACGGTGGGCGACAAGCACGTCATCCTCGGCCTTTCGGGCGGGGTGGACAGCTCCGTGGCGGCGGCGCTCATCCACCGCGCCATCGGGCGCCAGCTCACCTGCATCTTCGTGGACAACGGCCTCTTGCGCAAGAACGAGGCGGCGCGCGTCCGCAAGCTCTTCGCGGACAACTTCGCGATGGATTTGTGCTTCGTGGACGCCACGGACCGCTTCCTGGCGAATCTGGCCAACGTCTCCGAGCCGGAGGCGAAGCGCAAGATCATCGGCCACACCTTCATCGACGTCTTCGCCGACGCGGCGCGCTCCATTCCGGACGTCGACTTCCTGGCGCAGGGCACCACCTATCCGGACGTGATCGAGTCGGTGCCCATCAACGGCAATCCGTCGGCGATGATCAAGAGCCACCACAACGTCGGCGGGCTGCCGCCGGACCTGAAGTTCAAGCTGCTGGAGCCGCTCTCGCGTCTCTTCAAGGACGAGGTGCGCGAGGTGGGGCGGCTGCTGGGGCTGCCGGAGGACGTGGTGATGCGCCAGCCCTTCCCGGGGCCGGGGCTGGGCGTCCGCTGTCTGGGCGCCATCGACCGCACGCAGCTGGAGATGCTGCGGGAGGCCGACGACATCCTCGTCCAGGAGGTGAAGGCGGCGGGCTGGTATTACAAGACGTGGCAGGCCTTCGCCGTCTTCCTGCCGGTGCGTTCGGTGGGGGTGATGGGCGACCAGCGCACCTACGACTACGTGATTGCGCTGCGCGTGGTCGGCTCCACCGACGGCATGACGGCGGATTGGGTGAATTTGCCCGACGCGCTCCTGCGCCGCGTCTCGTCGCGCATCGTCAACGAGGTGCGCGGGGTGAACCGCGTGGTGCTGGACATCACCTCCAAGCCGCCGGGGACGATCGAGTGGGAGTGAGCGCCCGCGGGGCGCTTTAAGCAAGAAAGGCTCCCGGGGTCCGGGAGCCTTTCTTGGCGTTTGGGGAAGCGCGCTTCAGCGGCGGAGGCCGAGGTCGGCGATGAGCTTGCGGTAGGCGGCTTCGTCGGTGCGCTTGAGGTAGTCGAGCAGCTTGCGGCGGTTGTTCACCATGCGGATGAGGCCGTAACGGGAGGAGTTGTCCTTCTTGTTGGCCTTGAGATGCTCGGTGAGCGCCTCGATCTTCTTGGTGAGGGTGGCGATCTGGACTTCGCTGGAGCCCGTGTCGCGCTCGTGGCGCTGGAACTGCTTGCGCACTTCGTTCTTGTCGATCATGGTCGGTTCTTCCGTTTGATGGGTTGCCCTTCCATTGCGCCCTGGGGAGCCAGGGCTTGCCCGCAACGGGGAACGTATCCTAAGACACGTCGCAGGAAAGTGCGCGAATGATACCAAAAGCCTCCGCCGCTTTGCAACTCAGGCGACGGGCTCCAGGAGGTCGAGCATGTAGAGCAGGGTCATGAGGCGGACGTCGAGGGTGTGGCCGGCGCGGTAGGAGCGGACGGTGCCGACGAAGCGGCCGCGGTCGACCAGGGCGATGGCGGCCACGAGGTCGAGCATCGTGCGGTGCCAGAGGGGCTCGGAGCTGCGCCCTTCGCCGAGGTCGAATTCGGGGCGCGGTTGGGTGACGAAGCCCTTCTTGCCGTGGATGAGGATGTTGTCCTTGGTGTAGCCCATGTTGCGGACGTCGGCCAGGAGCTTGCCGAGGGTCTTGGAGAAGACGTATTGGCCCTTGGTGGCGTTGGTGCGGGCGCCGGCGCCGTAGGCGAAGGTCTCGGGGGTGAGGTCGACTTTGAGGCGCTGGCGGCCGATGACGGTGTCCCAGGCGATGGCGACGTCGAGGTGGAGGCGCTTGTCGCCGGGCTCGGCGGGGAGGAGGGTGAGGAAGTCGCCGCGCCCGCCGCCGATGGTGACGGGTTCGCGGACGGTGACGTAGCGGGCGGGGCGGCCGGTCTGGACGATGCCGGCGCGCCGGACGGCGTCCACGAGGGGGAGGCTGGAGGCGTCGAAGAGGGGCGGGTCGCCGCCGGCGATGCCCAGGCGGACGTTGTCGACGCCGAGGCCGAGGCGCAGAGCGACGATGTGCTCGACCATGCGCAGGTAGTTGTGGGGGGAGCCGGCGCGCAGGACGATGTTGCGGGCGCTCGTCCAGACGTTGCGGACGGTGACGCGGATGTCGAGCTGCTCGGAGAGGTCGGTGCGGTGGATCCACCAGCCGTTGCGGGCGGCGGGGCCGAAGGTGAGCACGGCGTTGCGGTGGCGCTGGAAGGTGCCGACGCCCTCGGCGCTGGCGATGCCCGCCAGGGTGGTCTCGCCGGGGCCGAAGGGCTCCTTGTTGTCGGTGAGGCGGGTTTCGGTGACGGGCTGCTCGCAGAAGGCTTCGTAGGCGCGGAGGACCTGGGGTTCGTCTCCGGCGACGAGGCGGCCGATCAGGGGATTGCTCATGGCGGGGCTCCTTAGTAGCGCAGGCGGCTGGCGCCGAGGTATTCGCGCAGGATGGAATTGGTGGGGACGTCGGCCATCGGCATGGCGGCGAAGTTTTGCAGGAAGCCGGTGAGGCGGCGGGCGGCGACGAATTCGGGGTCGGTGGGCTTGATCTGGTTGAGCAGGGGGCCGGCGAGGGTCTTCAGGACGGGGATCTCGTAGTCGAGGGAGGTGTTGAAGACGGCGTCGGCGTTGGCCTGGAAGGGGAAGATCCAGCGCTCTTCGCCGGCGCGGACGCTGGGCCAGAGGCGGAGGGTGTCCAGGGGGCTGCGGCCGCGGAACTGGCCGTCGCGGACAATGCGGCGGAGGAGGCGGTTGTCGTGGGTGGAGATGCGGTTGTGGCTGTCGATGGCCAGCTGGGTGAGGGCGTTGACGTAGACGAGGAACTTCTCCTCGCGGGGAATCTCGGGGGTGAGGTCGGGATTGAGCGAGTGGATGCCTTCGATGACGAGGATGCCGCGCTGGGCGTCCAGGGAGAGGGTCTCGGCGGTGTCGGCGCCTTCGTGCCGGATGAAGTCGAACTTCCGCAGGGGGATGGCCTCGCCGCGCAGGAGGCGCACGAGGTCGGCGTTGAGGCGGGGGCGGTCGATGGCGTCGAGGTGCTCGTAGTCGAGCTTGCCGTCGGCGTCGCGGGGGTTGCGGGCGTCGCCCACGAAGTAGTTGTCGGTGGAGAGGAGGGTGGGCTTGAGGCCGAGGACGCGCAGGTGGGTGCAGAGGCGCATCGCGAAGGTGGTCTTGCCGGCGGAGCTGGGGCCTGCGGCCAGGACGACGTGGGGGCGGGGCACCTGGGCGGCGATGCGGTCGGCCAGGGAGGCGAGGCGCTTCTCGTGGAGGGCTTCGACGGTGTTGATGATGTCGTGGACGGAGCCGTCGGCGATGGCGGCGTTGAGCTCGCTGGCGTTGCGCACGCCGAGGATTTCGCCCCAGCGCAGGTGCTCGGCGTAGACGTCGAAGAGGAAGTCGTAGGGCGGCATCGGGTCGAGGGCGCGCGGGGTCTTGACGCCGGGGAACTCCAGCACGAAGCCGTCGCGCAGCGGCACGAGGTCGAAGAGCGAGAGGGCGCCGGCGCTGCGGGCCAGCGCGCCCTGGGGCAGGTCGCAGAAGTCGCCGCACTGGGCGAGGCCGAGCCAGGGCGGGTTGCGGTGGTCGAGGAGGTGGATCTTCTCGGCCTGGCCCTGGGCGCGGAAATGGCGGATCATTTCGGCGTAGCTGACGATGCGGTGCTCGATGGGCGCGTCGCGCCCGACGAGGCGCGCCAGGCCGGCGCGGAGGGCGGCCACGCGGCTGTCGCGCTCGGAGGCGGGCACGTCCCACGACCAGTAGAGCGCGTTGTTGCCGAAGCTCTGGCGGACGCGGCAGGCGGCGCCGGGGAAGTCGTCGTGCAGCACTTTGGCCAGGAGGAAGCAGAGGGTGCGGCGGTAGACGCGCCACCCCTCTTCGTCGGCGAGGGTGAGGGGGCGCACCGTCGCCTCGAAGAGCGCGGGGGTGTCCAGCGGCAGGACGTCGTTGTTCACGAGGGCCGCGAGGACGGGCAGGCCGTCGATCGCGGCGGGGAGGATTTCGTGGAGCGGCGCGCCGCGGGGGACGGAGCGCCGGGCGGCGCCTTCCGGGCTTTCGATGGCGAGGGTGACGTCCATGGGGCCGCCGGGTCAGTTGGTGATGTCGTCTTCGGTGTTCATCTGGCCGTCGGGGCCGGCGGAGCGGATGGTGAACTTCTTGCCTTCGACCTTGTATTCGAAGGGCTGTCCCCAGGCGTCGTTGACGGCGCCGGCGTTGAGCAGGGGCTCTTCGTCGTTGATGCCGCGGGTGAGGTCGTCCAGCGTCTTGGGCAGGCCGCGGCCGGTGCGCATCCGGTAGATCTCGATGGCCTGCTGGATCTGGGTGATGGACTGCATGGTGGTGGTCTTGCGGGCGTCGCCGGTGGGGTCGCCCAGGTTGAGCATGACCATGGTGCCGAGGATGCCGAGGATGGTGATGACGATCAGGATTTCGACGAGGGTGAATCCTGCGCGGCGGAGGGTGCGTTTCATGGGGTGTTCCTTTCCAAATCAGTGGCTCATGGCCGAGGTGGCGGAGAAGACGGCCGAGAGGATGGCGACGGCCACGAAGCCGACGACCACCGCCACGAGGAGAATCAGCAGCGGCTCCAGGGCGGTGGTGAAGACTTTGATGTTGCGGTCGAGCTCGGCTTCGTAGCGCTTGCCGATGTGGCCGAGGGCGGCGGGGAGGTTGCCCGTCTGCTCGCCGAGGGCCATCATGTCGGTCATCATGCGCGGGAAGACGCCGCTCTGGGCGAGGGGGCCGGAGATGGAGGTGCCGTCGGTGACGCGTTCGCGGGCCTTGCGCAGCTCGGCGCCGAGGACGGCGTTGCCGCAGGTTTCCTCGGAGATGCGCAGGGCGTTGAGGACGTTGACGCCGTTGGCGAGGAGGGTCTGGAGGGTGTAGGCGAGCGAGGCGTAGGCGCCGCTGGCGATGAGGCCGCGCACGAGCGGCATCCGCAGCTTGAAGCGGTCCCACGCGAGGCGCCCCCCGCCGCGGATCCAGCGCAGGAAGAGCGCCACGGCGGCGGCCGTCCCGAGCGCGTAGAAGAGGCCGTATTTGATGAAGCCCTCGCTCATGCCCACCAGGAGGCGCGTCGCGAAGGGCAGCTCCTGGCCCATGCTCTTGAAGAGGTCGCTGAACTGCGGCACGATCTTCACCATCGCGAAAATCACCGCGCACAGCCCGATGAAAAGCACCACGCAGGGATAGGTGAGCGCGGAGACGATTTTGCTCTTCATGGACTGGTTGCGCTCGTAGTGCTCGGCCAGCCGGTGCAGGACTTCGACCATCGCGCCGGAGGCTTCGCCGGCGCGCAACATGTTGCCGTAGAGCGGGGGAAAGGTCTTGGGGTGGGCGTTGACCGCGTCCGAGAAGGCCTCGCCGCGCATGATGCGGTCGCGCAAATCCGCCGAGACCGCGCAGATGCCGTCGGCGGGCGCGCCCTGGTTGGCCAGCGAATTCAGCGCGGCGCCCAGCGTCATGCCCGCCTCGATGAGGTCGGCCAGCTCCGAGGTGAAGAGCAAGACCTCCGCCGGCTTCATCCGCGTGGCCTTCCCCCGCGTCAGCGTCCAGAAGGAGGCGCTCTGCGCGGCCTTTCCCGGCTTTCCCTTCTGCTCGGTCACCGAGAGCGGCGTCAGCCCTTGGGCGCGCAGCGCGGCCAACGCGCTCCGGCGGTCCCCGGAGTCCAGCACCCCCGAGACCTTCGCCTTCTGCCTGTCCAGCGCGGAATACGCAAACGTCGCCATAACGAGCGCAGTTTACCAAACCCCCGCCCTCCGCCGCAAACCCGCGCGCGCCCCGGGCGCGGCGGTTTGACTCCCGCGCGCGGGAGTGCTATTCTATTTCGAACGTTTTTTCACAACAGCCGAGGAGGTTTTTGATGAAGGCTATTGCAAAGGTCGCCCCCGAGAAGGGCGTTGAACTCGTCGAGAAGCCCATGCCGGCCGTCGGCGTCAACGACGTGCTCATCAAGATCAAGAAGACGGCCATCTGCGGCACCGACGTCCACATCTACGAGTGGAACGAGTGGGCGCAGGGCACCATCAAGCCGCCGATGACCATCGGCCACGAATACGTGGGCGAAGTGGTCGAAGTCGGTTCCAACGTCACCAGCGTCAAGGTCGGCGAGCGTGTCTCCGGCGAAGGCCACATCGTTTGCGGCCACTGCCGCAACTGCCGCGCCGGCCAGCGCCACCTCTGCCGCACGGCGCAGGGCGTGGGCGTGAACCGCGACGGCGCCTTCGCCGAATACCTCTCCATCCCCGAGACCAACGTCTGGCACTGCAACCCCTCGATCCCCGACGACCTCTACGCCATCTTCGACCCCTTCGGCAACGCCACGCACACCGCGCTCAGCTTCAACATGGTCGGCGAGGACGTCCTCATCACCGGCGCGGGCCCCATCGGCATCATGGCCGCCGGCATCTCGAAATACGTCGGCGCCCGCAACGTCGTCGTCGTGGACGTCAACGACTACCGCCTCGGCCTCGCCAAGAAGCTCGGCGCCACCCGCACCGTCAACGCCCGCACCGAAAAGCTCGAAGACGTGATGCGCGACCTCGGCATGGTCGAAGGCTTCGACATCGGCCTGGAGATGAGCGGCGCCGCCCCCTGCCTCCGCCAGATGATCGACACCATGAACACCGGCGGGCGCATCGCCCTCCTCGGCATCCACGGCCCCGAAACCAAGGTCAACTGGAACCAGATCGTCTGGAAAGGCCTCAAGATCAAGGGCATCTACGGCCGCGAAATGTTCGAGACCTGGTACAAGATGGGCGCCATGATCCAGGGCGGCCTCGACATCTCCGGCGTCATCACCCACCGCTTCCGCTACACCGACTACGAAAAGGGCTTCCAGGCCATGATCTCCGGCCAGTCCGGCAAGGTCATCCTCGACTGGGAATAAGCCTTCGCCTCAAGCCCTGCCGCGCCGCGACGGGGCATTTCTTTCTTTTTCAATCGAACCAAGGAGAAACGCCATGTACGGCACCTTCCAAGCCCACCTCCAGGAGGTCATCGCCGACCTCAAGGCCAAGAGCCTCTACAAGAACGAAAAAGTCATCGCCACGCCGCAGAGCGCCCGCGTCCTCCTCGACAACGGCACCCCCCTGCTCAACATGTGCGCCAACAACTACCTCGGCCTGGCCAACCACCCCGAGATCATCGAGGCCTCCCGCGAAGCCACCTCCAAATACGGCTACGGCATGGGCTCCGTGCGCTTCATTTGCGGCACCGACACCCTCCACAAACAGCTGGAGCGCGTCGTCGCCGACTTCACCCACACCGCCGACTGCATCCTCTTCGGCTCCTGCTTCGACGCCAACGGCGGCGTTTTCGAAGCCCTCCTCGGCCCCGAGGACGCCATCATCTCCGACGCCCTCAACCACGCCTCCATCATCGACGGCGTCCGCCTCTGCAAGGCCAAGCGCTATCGCTACGCCAACGGCGACATGGCCGACCTCGAAGCCCAGCTCGTCGCCGCCGCCGAAGCCGGCGCCCGCTTCAAGCTCATCGTCACCGACGGCGTCTTCTCCATGGACGGCATCATCGCCCCCCTGAAGGAAATCTGCGACCTCGCCGACAAGTACGGCGCCCTCGTCATGGTTGACGACTCCCACGCCGTCGGCGTCCTCGGCGCCACCGGCTCCGGCTCTGTCGAAGACTGCGGCGTCACCGGCCGCGTGGACATCATCACCGGCACCTTCGGCAAAGCCCTCGGCGGCGCTTCCGGCGGTTATGTCGCCGCCCGCCAGGAGATCGTCGACATCCTCCGCCAGAAGGCGCGCCCCTACCTCTTCTCCAACGCCGTGCCGCCGCCCGTGGCCGCCGCCTCCATCAAGGCCATCGAACTCGTCCGCACCCGCCCCGAACTCCGCGCGCAGCTCAACGCCAACGCCAAGCAGTTCCGCGAAGGGATGAGCGCCCTCGGCTTCAACCTCGTCCCCGGCCACCACCCCATCGTCCCCGTCATGCTCGGCGACGCGGCCGTGGCCGTCAAGATGAGCGAAAACCTTTACAAGAACGGCGTTTACGCGACCGGCTTCTTCTACCCCGTCGTCCCGATGGGCAAAGCCCGCATCCGCACCCAGATGTCCGCCGCCCACACGGCCGAAGACATCGACTTCGCCATCCAGGCCTTCGCCAAGAGCCGCTGAGCTCCGCCCTGGCACCTGCGGCGCGCGCCGCATTAACGCCAAAAGCCCCGCACTGGCCGTGCGGGGCTTTTGGTTCCCTGTCCGACCCCGCCTCCGATTTTGGCCCCTTTCGGCGTCGTGCCCGCCGCCCGGAGGCCCGCACGACGAAAAAGGCCTGCGCCGGAGGGCGCACGCCTTTCTTCTTGCCTCGCGGGAGGTTGCGGCGGGTCAGGGGGCGGTGCAGGCGAGGGCGATGCGGCCGGGGGCGCTTTCCGCGAGCGTCCAGCGGAGGGTCGTCAGCCGCCGGAGGAAGCGTTCGTCGTGCGAGACGAGGAGGAGGGCGCAGGGCGCGCCGGCCAGCGCCTCTTCCAGGCATTCGATGCTGGGCAGGTCGAGGTGGTTGGTCGGCTCGTCCATCACGATGAGGTGCGGGCCGCGTTCGACGCCGCGCGCCAGCAGAATCTTGCGGATTTCGCCCGGGCTGGGGGTCGTGGAGGCGAGGAGGCGGCCGGGGCGGGAGCCCAGGCGGCTGACGAGGGTCATGACGCGACCGAGCGCGGCGTCGCCCAGGCGCTTGAGCTCCGCGTGGATGGCTTGCGATTCCGCTTCGGAGATCTCCTGCGGGAGGACGAGGAGGCGTTCGGGCGGGAGGCGCGTCTGGGCGAGCAGGAAGCGGAGGAGGGTCGTTTTGCCGGCGCCGTTGGGGCCGGCGAGGGCGATGCGGTCTTGCGGGCGGATCTGGAGGGCGGGGTAATCGAGGGTGCGGCCGTCGCCGAGGGGGAGGCTGCCCGGCGGGACGTCCAGCACGCAGTTGCGTTCGGACTTGGCGGCGTCTTCCAGCCAGAAGCCCAGTTCGTAGCCTACGCGGATGGCCTTGTCGGGCTGCGCCAGCTTCGTGGCGCGGCGGAGAAGGGCGGCGGATTGCGACAGGCCCCAGCCGTCTTTCCCGGTGAGTTTGGCGAGCTGGCGCTTGGCGCGGCCGTCGTGGTCGTTGGCCGGCGGCTTTTTCGCTTTGAGGCGGCTGGTGCGGGCGGCGGATTGCTCGGCGGCTTCGCGGCGTTCCTGGGCGGCGGCCTTGAGGCGGCGGGCCTTGGCGGCGTTCGTGTCGTGGAGGTCTTTGGCGTGCTGCTGTTCGCGGAGATCCTCGGCCATGCCGGCCGTGACGCCGCCCGGGCGCACTTGCAGCGCCGGCGGAAAAAGGAAGAGGCATTGGGCGCAGAGCGCGTCGAGGAAATCGCGGTCGTGCGAAACGACGAGGCCGACGCCCCGGAAGCTCTTGAGCGCCGCGAGGAGGATGCGGCGGCCGTCCGCGTCGAGGTGGTTGGTCGGCTCGTCGAGCGCCAGGACGTCGGGGCGGCGCCAGAGGGCGAGGGCGATTTGGAGGCGCTTGCGTTCGCCGTGGCTCAAGGTCTCCCAGCGGTCGGCCCATTCGTCGGAGACGCGGAGTTGGCGGCGGAGATCCATCGCGGCGGCGTCCCAGGCGTTCATGAAGTCTTCCCAGCCCTCCGGCGGCGCGTCGGTGCGCTGGACGGCGTATTGCGCGGAGCCGAACTGGCGGACGGCGCCGGAGGCGGGGGCAAGTTCGCCGGCGGCCAGGCGCAGGAGGGTGGTCTTGCCCGCGCCGTTTTCCCCGACGACGCCCGTCCACGCGCCCTCGGGCAGGAAGGCCGTCGCGTCGCGGAGCAGCGGTTCCGTCATGCCCGGATAGGCAAAGGTCACCTTGTCGAAGTGGAGGAAGCGGGCCATCG
>Ga0310690_10004830_pt1 | contig 18780 bp, 9 predicted proteins | sample AusTroGonzalo_MG_2_FD_207661 | JGI IMG/M metagenome (GOLD analysis project Ga0310690, IMG submission 207661) | Bovine rumen microbial communities from tropical cattle in Woodstock, Queensland, Australia - Gonzalo_04 (v2) (version 2) | ecosystem: Host-associated > Mammals > Digestive system >...
TCATTTGTACAAGTAATTAAAGTTACCTCTGTTTTGCCACCCGTTTCTTGTGATGTACATTCTGTTTGATCATCATACACTGTATACATATCATAAACAGCGTATTTCATGGTCGTATTCGTTAGATCTGTTACTTCTATAATATCACCATTAGAAAGCGTTGGCACTTTACTAAAGAATTTTGTATTTCGATAATTATGACCTGCAATACAGAAATTACCCGGTTGATTTGGTTCTGCTCCCCAAAAATAGCATGGTGAAATCTTTAACAATTCATTTGTCCAAGTATATTCATTATCAATTGTACACAAAACAGCATAATTACAATTAATTTTCGGAATATTAATTTCAGCAACTTTAAAATACTTTTGACCAGATTCTGTAATCATCGTTGTCCTTCTAATATTATCAGAAATCAAGTCTTCCATTGTATACTCAATTTGTTCCCCAGTATCTTCATCCGCCGTACTTAAAATAACTACTTTGGCTTGATCATCTTCATTTAAAATAACTAAAGTAGCATTTTCTTCAAATTTAATGGTTGTTTCATCTACCAAAGAACTATTAAACTTTACACTAGAAAGAATTTCTTTTGCTTTCTCTTCATTCTTGTTTTTATCATATTCTGCATATATGTAATAAGAAGACAAAATGAATACTAAAAAAACAGAAATAAAGAAATCAATTTTATATATTCTTTTTTTTCTTTTTAATTCTGGCGTGATATAAATTTTTTCAGAAATTAAAATTTGATTCATCTTATCCTCCTTCTTTACATAATCAATCAATCCTATTATAGCATTGAAATGTCTTAAAATCAATAGATTTTTTGCAAATTTACATTCCTTAATTTTCCATTAATTTTTTCAATTCTTTTTCCGCTTTTTTATAATCTGTATTTAATTTTGTAATTTCTTGCTTAATTTCATCTTTTTTACTCTGCAACAAGTTTTCATCTTCCAAAATTCTCTTTTTCTCATAGCTATCTGAACACTTAATATTTAGAATAATCTCTTCATTCTCTGTAATTAATGATTCATACGTTTTTTTCGCTTTTTTTAACGTCTTCATATCACCAATCGCTAAGCTAGAATCATTTTTTCTTTGTTCACATATGATTTGTAACTTAGACATCATGGTTAAATCCAATTCACGATATGCTTTTTCAAGCAACTCATATAATTGATTATCTAATCTAGTATTATGAAAATTGATTAATGGACTTAATTTTTTTATCAAATTTTTATAAATAATATTGATTAGTTTTAAAAATTCTGATGTCATTTCTTCTGTGACATCATCTTCCATTTCATAATAAGCATCTTCCTGTAGTTCATTATATTCCTCTTCTATATCAGAAAATTCCAAATCAAGCTGTTCTTCTATTTCTGTTTCATTAATCTCCAAATTGAATTTTTTTCTTTCTTTATAAAGCTCAATTTTTCTATTAATTCTTAATAATTTGATACTTGCAGCAAATTCTTCATTTTCTAGTACCCCTATTTTCGTCATATAGGTATTTTCTATGTCTGGTACTACATGGAAAGCAAGCATGTCCCTCTGGGCAATTTTTTCTGCTACCGTATCTTTCAATTTGTTTACTTCTATAATTAGATCCGCATATTCAGGATCTAAAGTGATATTCTCGGCCATTCAAAATATTCCTTTCTTTTACTCAAACTGTTTTATATTTTACCATATTTATCATCGTCTTGCAATATTTACAATCTTTGTTTTTCATGTTACAATAGAGCTTAGTAAAAGATTCTTTATCCAAAAGAGGTATATTATGAATTTAATGCAAGAAACAAAATCAATTATGAATCAATATCATATTCATGCCAATAAAAATCTTGGGCAAAACTTCCTAGTGGAAGAATCCGTGATTAATAATATTTTGCAACAGTCTCATATTTCTAAGCAAGATTTAGTTATTGAAATTGGCCCAGGACTTGGTACTTTGACGAGCAAGCTTTTAGAAGCTGCTGGCAAAGTCATCGCCATTGAGCTAGATGAGAATGTTCTAAGGATTTTAAATGATAGGTTTCAATCTTACCCTAATTTTGAACTCATTCATCAAGATGTTCTGAAAACAGATTTAAAATCTATTCTTCAGGCAAACTTAAATGGCTCTTTCAATACTTGCAAAATTGTTGCCAATCTTCCTTATTATATTACTACACCTATCATCATGAAATTATTAGAAGAACGCTTGGAATTAGACTCTATTACCGTTATGGTACAAAAAGAAGTAGCACAAAGATTAACTGCTATTCCTGGGAAGAGCAAAGATGTTGGTGCCATTAGCTATTCTATATATAATTACAGTAATGCTGAGATTGTTTTAAATGTCCCTAGAACTTGTTTTATACCATCTCCTGAAGTAGATTCTAGTGTTATCCATCTAAAAGTTCTAAAGCATCCTCGTATAGAAGCAGAAGATTACAATTTTCTATTTAAAGTTATTGCTTCTGCCTTTTCACAAAAGCGAAAAACTCTAGTCAATAGTTTAGTTAATACAAAAATTTGTTCTTCTAAATCACAACTAGAAAATATTCTTTCAGAACTTAAAATCGATAAGAATATTAGGCCAGAGAATTTGAGTTTGGAAGATTTTGCACTTTTGACGCAGAAAATAAAATAAAAAAACAGTTCCATTTTGAATGGAACTGTTTTTTTATTAGTTATTGACTAAATACATTTTTGACAATCGGGTAACTATTCATTAATAATTCGTATTTCATATTCTCAGAAAGTGTTTCACTATACATTGCATTAGAGATAGGAATAGTATATCCTGCAACTCTTGGTGTAAAACATCTTGCTTTAATGATATAATTAATCAAACAATCATCTTCATTTAACTTTACTTCATGACGTGTTAAATAATCTTTCATCATATCTGTATATTCTTCATGAAAATAATTAAATACTTTAATATATTCTTCTTTATCTGCTAATTCTTTTATTTCTCTTTCTGCTAACATTTCTAATACTCCAATTTATTCTTAAAATTATTCTATCCATAAATTTTTAAAAAATCAATACTATTTATAAAATTTTTCGTATTATTCCATAAAAATAGAAGATGTTGTTCAACATCTTCTATTCTTTATTCTCTAGTTTCTAATCTCTAATTTCTAGTTCAACACATATTTCTTAATTAAAACAATACCTGTCGCTAATATTGCTAATACAGCTGTTGTTAAAATAATATATGGTTGATCTCCAAGACCAGTTACGATACCAACCCAAACTGGAGCATCATCTTGATCATCTTCTGTTGCTATTAAATTGTTTGGCGTAGAATCCACATCATCTGAATCATATGGATTCCAATCTTCTGAAATCTCAGCAACATTTACAAATCTACCAATATTATCGCTACTCTTTACCCAGTCTAGTGTTACTTTCACTTCTGCACTCTCGCCTGGTTTTAATAAAGTTTTAGCTAAAGCTTCTGTTTTGATAACTCTATCAGAAACTTGTGTCCAATCTGGATTTGAAGCTTTGTTAAAGCTTAATCCTTCTGGAATATAATCTGTAATTTCTGTAGCATATCCTTCGATTTCACCTTGGTTAGTTACTTTAATAGTGTAGATAAATTGGATTGTAGTTGAATTAATATCTTTCTTATGAATTTCAATTTTTAATTGATCTCCAACTACTTCTGTTACTTTACCTTTTGTCGTAACAACTGCTTTATTTAATGTTTTTTCCAACGCTAAATCAAAGTATTTTACATATACTTTTTCCTGATCAATATCATCTTCACCTGGTTTGTTATTTCCTGGTGTAGAATCAATATCTGGTATATCTTTTCCTTCTTCATCAGTATTCTTTGTAATTTCTGCTGTATTAATTAAAGTTCTCTTCTCTGTTGTAACTGTTTTCTCGATAGCAGTCTCATCTACTTTGAATACTAATTTTACGTCTTTATATAATAATGTAGAACCATCGAAAGCTTTGATTAAATTCTTTTCTGAAGAATCTTTTGATAAATAAGTTGTTTTAACTTTAACTGCTTGCTTTACATCTGTTGTTTCTTTTCCAGATTTATCATACATTTTCCATCCATATTCTTTATTAACAGCATTATCTGGAACAAATACAAGTCCGTTTGGAATATCATCTTCTATTTCTGCAGCATATCCATCAATATCGCCTTCATTATATACACGGATTGTATATTCTACTAAGTCTCCGTTACCAACACGTAATCCCTCTGTTTTTGGATGTGTATAAACAATTTTTCCATCTTTTAATGAAACAACGGGTACTCTATCTGTAACTTTATCATTATTTAGACCAGTAATAAATTTTTGTAATGCTAAATCAAAATTCTTCTTATCTGTTTTGATAACATCATAATCGTCATCATCTTCATTACCTGTTGTATATTTATCTGGGTCAATATCATCTGCTGGTGTTGAATCTTTTCCAGGAGCTCTATCTGTATCTACTGGATTTCTATCTTTGTCTGATTCTTTCGTAATAGCAGCAATATTTTTTAATGTAGTAGCATCTTCTGTTACAACAATCAATGCTACTTGTATATCTTTATAAGCAAGTGTACTTCCATCAAATGCTTTAATTAAGTTAGTTGTACTAGTAGCTGAAGAAGCTAAAGCATTAGATGTAATCTTACTCTTTCCAAGAACTACTTGCACATCCTCTAAGCTTTCTACATCTTCAAAATCGCTTAGTTTTACATTTTTAGTTCCATTTTTAATTTCAGATAGTTTCTTTGATGTACTGTTTGGTGAAATTGCCCAACGATTATCATAGTTCGTATTATAGTTTACTAAGAAACCTAAACCTTCTGGAATATAATCTGTAACAACTTCAGCATATCCATCCCTATCCCCTTCATTATATACTCTTAAAGTGAAGGTTACAATATCACCTGTTTCAACAGTAATTGGGTTTTTAGAAGTAGTATACTTAGCATCTATTCCCCCATTCTTAAGTGGTGTTACATCCACTACTGGTGCACGATTTTGTTCTTTTCCATTAACAGAAGCTATAAATTTTTGTAAGCTTAAATCAAATTGTGGTCCCTCGATAACAACTTTTTCAAAATCGTCATCATCTTCTAAACCTTTATAATAATAATTCGTATCTGTTAAATCATCTTTATTAGAAGTATTTCCTGTATACGCACTTGTAATGGTTGATGGGTCGATAGAACCAACGTTTGAATCTCTATCTTCTCCATTATCTACTAAAATCTCAGCAACATTTGTTAATACAGTTCCTTCTGATAAATCTCCTGTAATTTCACATTCTAATTGTACAATACCATAAGATAAGTTTTTCGTTGTCTTATTAAAAGCATTAATGGTTGTATTAGATAAATACGTATTTGTAATGGTTCTTCCATTAGAAGTATCCCAATTAAATCTAGAATTTACTGTACTTTCTGTTTTATTTACTACCGTTAATCCTTCTGGTAAATAATCTACTATCTTAGCAACTTTAGCATCTAATTCTCCTTCATTGTAAATTCTGAATTCATAAACAATTCTATCTCCTTTTTTAACTGTGATAGGAGCCTTGCTATGTGTATATTCTGCTGTTGAACTGCTTCCTGCAGCCAATCTTTCCAAACTTGCTGCTGTTGGAACTGGAGTTCTTCCACTAGTAGCTGCACCATTTACAGAAACGATAAACTTTCTTAGTGCTAAGTCATATTCTTTTTTCTGAACTTTTACTACATCATAATCATCATCATCTTCATTTCCAGTTGTATAAGTTGATGGATTAATATCATCTGCTGGTGTTGAATCTTGAGATGGTGTTCTGTCTTTTGTGACAGGAACTTTATTAAGATCTGATTCTGCTGTAATAGCAGCAATGTTTTTCAATACAATACTATCTGTTGCTAAAACAACACATGTTACTTTAACATCTTTATAAGCTAATCTCGTTCCGTCAAATGCTGCAATTAGATTAGCATCGTTCGCATTACTTAAACTACTTGTTGTAATTTTTCCACTGGTTTGCACGTGAATGTTGTCCACACTAGTGACACCTGCAAAATCTGCTAAATTAATTTTTGAAGTATCTGATAATACATCTGTTAATTTAGTAGTTCCTGTTGAAGTCCATCCACTATTTGCTGTATATTCTTTCAAGAAACCTAAACCTTCTGGAATATAATCTGTAATAACATCTGCAAAACCAGCGATATCACCTTCGTTATATACTCTAATGGTAAATGTTACAAGATCTCCTGTTTCTACTAGAACAGGTGTCTTATCTGTTGTATATGTTGCATCTATTCTACCATTTTTTAATGGTGTAATATCTACTACTGGTTCACGCGCGATTGCTGTACCATTTTTACTTGATATAAATTTTTGTAAACTTAAATCAAATTGTTTTTCAAGTGTAGCGCTTACTGAATCTGATACTGGTGTACTTGTACCAGGTGTTAATAAAACAAGTGGTTGTAAGTGTTGTGTATCATCTACGCCAGTCCACAAACTAATTTTTCTTGTTGCGATTGGTGTATAGTTAATTTGAAGTTTTACACTTGTAATCGTATTATTCTCAATTGGTAAATAGAAATAATATGTTTTATCAAAAGCCATAGATGTAAATGTACTTGTTACATCTACTCCATTTTCTGTTACTTTATAAGCTACATTATTTAACTGACCACCTTCTGTTGTAATAGTAGCTGTAAAATCATCCGGTACTGTATTACCACTATTAATTTTAAATGGACCTACTTTATAATATCCACCTTCTACTTCCATTTTTACAGTACTGGTTTTATCTATAGTTGGATATGTATGAACTATACTACTACTGCCACTATTTGTTTTCGCAGAATGAATTAAATATTCATATAAAATACCTGCGTATTCTTGTCTAATTGTAGATAAATCTTGTGTTTCAGTTAGCAAGTTACCTGTACTAGGATCTATACCTGCCATTTTAGTTACTTGGATATTTCCTAGATTTGCATAAACACTTCTATAAAATGTGTTTGCTGTATTACTTCCATTTGTGAAATACCAAATAGCCCATTGTTGAATCACTTCGATATCATCATCTGTTAAATACTCTTTTACCAAATCCACTGTCGTAGCAGGTGTTGTACCGTTAGCTGCATCTTCTTCAATTTTTTCTGCAAAAGCATTTGCTATATAAGTATTCTTATAGCTAGTATCTAATTTTTTAGCATAAATGTTATTTAATAAATAAACTAATGCTTTAAAATTAGCTTCGCTAATTCCTACAGAACTAGCCCATGCAGACACTTCAGCATCTGTTAGCTTTGTAAAGTCATCTGCCGCTTTAGAATAGTTATATGTACTCGTTACAGAAAGACTACGTTCTGCATTGATACAATAAAATGTATCTGCATATGTTGTATCATTTGCTTGTATAACTTTCAATACATTTGTATCAGCAACTTTATAAGAATACATATTTGTATCATAATGTGTTGAAGTTACTCCTGTAGATTCTGCACCTCCTTCACGATATGGAATTGATTCTAAAACTACTGTAGAAGTTTCATTACCTGTTAAAGCAGCCGCTAATACTTCTGAACCAAACGGCATTAATAATGTTAAAATACATAGCCAAACAAGTAATATTTTTCCCAATTTCTTTTTAGTCATACTTGTACCATCCTTTTCTATATTTATTTTTATTAGGCATTTCTACCTTTGGGCATATTACGCCTATTATTAACCGATATTATCATTATAAACTATTCTTTCAAGAAAATCAACAGAAAATCCAAATTTTTTCATGTTTTTACGGATTTTTTTATCTGATATTAAAATTATATTACACTTTTTTAAAATATAGATAACAAAAATTAGGATAATTTCTCTAAAACTTGATTTTTTCCATAATTTGTGCTATAATAAAACCTGTAGGACAAAAAATAATACCAATTGATATAAAATAATCGAGTTTAAGGAGGAAAAAATATGGCAGAGCAAAAATTTGAACCAAAATTTCATGGTTATGAAGATATGTTAGAGGATAATAAAGCAAAGAAATCTAAAACTTTGGACTATGAACAACTATTAGAAAGAGAAAAAATGAAGAGAGCGGATCTAGAAAGAACCAAAGCTTGGCTAGCAGAAGATTCTAGCCTTCAAGAATATACTGAAGTTCCTCAAATGGAACTTGCGCTATTCGAACATTATAGCGACATGAACCAAGTTGGAATGGATCCCGAAATCAAAGAATTCTGGGAAGCTCAAAAAGAAGCTTTGGGTAGTATTGATATGAAAACGCCACAAAACGAATACTTAGAAGCTTATAGGTCTTGGCAGAACGAACTAGAAAGAATGGATGATAAAACACGTGATGAACTTGGTGTTGATTATGATTATGACCAAAAAGAAAAGCAAGCGAAACTAGCTATTCGACAAGCCAAATCAAGGTATCGTGAAGCGTGGGCAAAAGCAAGAAGCTTAGAAAATGATGTAAATCCATTTCAAGCTATGATTGAATCCATTACTGGAACAGGAAAAAGGCCTGTAATTAACGCATTAAAAGGGCTTAGAGATGCCAAAAAAGGAATAAAAGATGCTAAAAGGCAATTGCTATCTGTACAAGAAAGCAGAGCGCGTTTCGAACAAAACAAAGATAAAATCAATGTAAGACAAGCTCTACTTCTAGATACAATGCTTACTGCTCAAGAAAAAATGGAAGCAAACAAGAAAACCGCTCAACAAATTCATGCTAATTCATTAAAAATACAAAAAGTTTTACACAAACAATATGAATTAATCGATAAATATAATGCTATTCAAAAATTTAAACAAAGTAAGATTTATCAAGATGCTAAAAACAGAAAAGATGGTGACCCTGTAAATCCTATTTTAGATGAATTAGTTAAAAAATTAGATACTGTTCCTGAAAGTATGCCAAGAAAAAGTATCATCGTTACATTAAGAGGTCCTGTTCAACTACTACCTCTTAACACAGAAAAAATAGAAGAATTGAACCGCAAAATTGAGGAAGCAAAAGGAAAAGTATCTTATGATGTTGATATAGAACATTTAGATACAGAATTAGAACAAGCTACTCTTCAACCAACAGATACGCTTAAAGATTTAAACCTTGCTTTGAACAATATGTCAGAAGACGAAAAAGAATATAAGCAATTAGAATTAAAGAGAGATCATTTGAAACTTCAAAATGATGTTAATACTGCTACGGCAACTGTTACAAACCTAATCAATGAGGTTAAGACATTACAAACAGAAATAGTTGCTTTATCAGAAAAATCAGATCTTTCTCCTGCAGATCAAGTAGTTTTACAAAATAAGCAAAATACCTTACAAGCGAAATTACTAACTCTAAAAAGTCAAAAGGAAAATTTAGAAAGGTTAGAAACCAGTCTACAAAATGATTCTTACTCACAAAACATTGCTAGATTGCAAGAATTACAAAGTTTAGTACAAGAAAGAGAGAATATTCATGAAGAGAATCATCCAGAATTGATAGAAAGTATTGCGCAACAACTAGAACATTCTCGCTTGCCTCTAGAATCAGGAGATAATATTCTTTCTGTATCTATCCTTTATACCTCTATATTAAAGACTATTCAAGAAAGAAAAGAGAGAGCTTTAGCAGGAATTATACGTTCATCTGATACAACCCGTCCTGAAATCGAAGGCGAAAGTAGATAAGATTTAAATAATTACGAACCAGCTTTATAAAAAAGCTGGTTCTTTTATTTTTTAACAAAGACCTCTACAAAGATTTTTCCATAAGTTCTACTTTCTACAATTGCTACTCCGGTATAGTTAAATTCCGCATTCAAGATATTTGTTTTATGACTTTCAGAATTCATCCAAGCTTCTACTGCTCCTGCTAAATTTTGATTACCTGCAATATTTTCTTGTGCCATGTCATAAGAAACGCCAAAGCTAATTAACATATCTTGAATCGTTCCATAAGAAGGTGACTGATGTGCGAAATAATCATTTCTTTCCAAATCTTGTGCTTTGAGTCTTGCTATATTTTGAACCGTATTATCAATTTTTAAATCTGATAATCCACAATTTTTCCTATTGGCGTTGATTAAATTTAAAAACTCCAACTCTTCTTGTGTCAGCTCTAAATGATCAATATATTCCCCATTACTTTCTGGAATTGCAGCAGTTGGTGTTATTGTCTCTTCATTTGCCATCTGCAACTGTTTTTCTTCTCTTGCCTGCAGAACTTCTTCTTCCTTATAAATTGGTTGAATGTACTTACTAGAAACTGTTCCTATCAGATTATTGTCAGTTTGAATAATATACCAATCCCCTACTTTCGCGAATACATTAATATACTCTCCATCTTTTAATTTTCCCACTCGTTCATAATTTGTTCCTGGCCCGCACCTTACATTTAAAGATGTTTTAGTTATCACTTTTCCATATTGAAAATCCAAACTTTCATAAGTATAGGCAGCTGTCTTATACATATAAGAAAAAAATACAATCATAAAAATACAAAAACTAATGAAAGTCACTTTATTTCTTTTTAAAAAATCAATCATACATAATCCTCCTTTTTTATTTGATAGGATTATTCTCTTTTTTTAAAATCGATATACTTTTAAATTTTATAAAACGTAATATATTTTTTGACAAAAATAACTAAATAATTTTTCCAATCGATACGATTTATTTTTTTATTTAAATAAATATTTAATTCATACAAAATTTTATCTTCACAAATTAGTCGAATTTTTCCGATAATTATATCCTGTTTTAAGGGGGCATCTAATTTTTCTAAACAATAAATCGAAGTTCTTAATTTTGCAATTTTTCTTTTGTCTATAGGGCAAATATAGTTTGTTACATTTTCGTAATCATATTCAACATTGTTTAGGGATTTGCACACTTCAAAGGTTTTATGTTTTTGAAAAGATTGAAAAGAATTTACAATTTCTTTTTCTGTATCGACCATCAAAAAATTTTGAAAAACATATTCTATGACTTTTTGACTATCTTTTGCTCTCATTTTTTTAGAATCTGCTCCCAACACCACTACAATAATATCTAAATCATTTCTTTTGCAAGCCGTTACTAAACATCTTCCTGCATTTCCTGTAAACCCAGTTTTCACGCCATATACACCATCTACTATTCCTAATAATTCATTGGTATTATTTAGAATTCTATTGTCATTTCCTATTTGAATTGTGATTTGTTTTGTTCCAACAATATTCAAAAATGTTGGATTCTTTAATGCGTAATTTGTTAGAAGTGCAAGGTCATACGCCGTTGTATAATGTTCTTCTTGATCCAATCCGTGTGGTGTTATAAAGTGACTATTTTTTAATCCAATTGCTTTTGCTTTTTGATTCATACATTCACTAAATATTTCCACGCTTCCACTAATGTGTTCCGCTAATGCTACAGCAGCATCGTTTCCAGACCTCAACAATAAACCATACAAAAGATTTTCGATTGTTATTTTTTGTCCCGCAAAAATTCCAAGCGTGGAACCTCCTGTGCTTGCTGCGTTTGGAGAGATGATAACTTCATCATTTAAATTGCAATTTTCAATTACAATAATTCCTGTTAAAATCTTCGTCGTAGAAGCCATGGCACATGGGCTATACGCGTCTTTCTCAAATAGAGTTTGTTCTGTTGTTCTTTCGATACAAATACAATGTTTCGAAAAAATTTCTAATTCGCAAGAAATATTATCTTTCATTTCCCAGCAAAAAATATTCTCTTTTTCTGTCTCAGCAAAAGCGATTGGTCGATTCAAAAAAATACAAATCATCATAATAAAAAATAATTTTTTTAATTTCATAAATTTACATTCCTTATTTTATTATCCTTTAAATTTATGAAATTTTATTTTCTTTATGTCAAAATGAAATTTAAAAAACAAAAAACAAGTTTTACTTTGCTTCAGTAAAACTTGTCTTTTTTATCTTTATTAAAATTTTCTTTTTCTTGCGGCTTCTGACTTCTTTTTTCTTTTTACGCTTGGTTTTTCATAATGTTCTCTTTTTCTAACTTCTTGTAGCACACCGTTTCTAGCGCATTGTCTTTTAAATCTTTTTAATGCGTCTTCTATATTACCGTTGTTTACTTTAACCTCTGACATTATATTTTCCCCCCCTTCGAAGCACAAAACCATTTTGCGGGATTCATTCTTTTTTAGATAAGGAAACTATGTAAAAGCTTTCTATTTCCTTAACTGCTACATATTATACATTAAGATTGTACAACTTGTCAATACAATTTTGTTGAATTTACTCAAATAATTCACCAATAGAAGTTGCTTCATTAATTCTTTTAATCGCTTCTCCAAATAATTCTGAAAGAGACACAACTACAATTTTATCAATTTGCTTTTTCTTTGGCAATGGAACCGTATTTGTCATTACTAGTTCTTTTAAATCTGAATCTTTCAATCTGCTAATGGCTGGCCCAGAAAGAACACCATGGGTACATCCTACATAAACATCTTTTGCACCTGCTTCTTTCACAATTCTAACGGTCTCTATAATAGAACCAGCAGTATCCACTTCGTCATCAAATATTAATGCATTTCTTCCTTTAATATGTCCTATTACACTGGTTGCAATTGCCTTATCATCATTTCCATCTCTTCTTTTATCAATCAAAGCAATCGGACAGTCAAAGTGTTCTGCATACTTATAAGCTCTCTTCGAACTTCCCGCATCTGTTGCTACAACCACTTTATTAGGAATATTTTTCTGATCGAAATACTTCACAAGATGCGATACTCCTGTTAACACATCACAGTTAATGTTAAAATATGCCTGAATGGCAGGGTTATGTAAGTCGCAAGTAAGTACTCTAGAAACGCCAGCAGCTTCAATCATTTGTGCTAAAAGTTTTGCCGTTACCGGAACTCTTGGCTGATCTTTTTTATCTGTTCTAGAATATAGGTAATATGGCAATACTAACGTAATTCTTTTTGCTGCAGCTCTTTTAATCGCATCTACCATAATTAGCATTTCCATAATTCTCTCATTAACAGGTGGTTCTGTTGTTTGTACAACGAAAACATCTTTTTCTCTAACCGTCTCTAATATTTGTAAAAAGTTATTATCATTTTGGAATTTTTGACGATGTACCTTTCCCAAGTCTAATCCTAAGTAATCACAAATTTCTTTTGTGAATTTTTCTGCAGAATCGCTTGCTGCAAACACCACAACATCTTTCATATAAAATTACCCCCTCATTTATATATTTAAAAAGAGAATAGCCTTAGGCTATTCTCTTCATAAATCCGGACTTTTGTTTCGATAAATTGGTTGCAAGATTTTACTGCTATTAACAAAACTCTTTTTTCATCGCTTGTTTTGATAGCTAGTTGCATCCTCTTTATCCTCCCATTCCTTTAACATTATTTTTCATCTTTTCTATACAAACTTATTGTATCATTTCTTTCAATAATGTCAAGAGGATTATTTCTTCTTTTTCTTCTTTCCTACGTTTTGATATTTTTGATAGAATACCAATCCTGCCATTGTAATTACTATTACCAATGGAATAATGATTCTTCGATATCCTGTTCTTGGTAGTTTATTGGTTGTGATAGTATTATCTGTTGTTGGTTTTGGTTCATCTTGGGTAACAGGTATCACATGTGTCTCTTTTGGTGTTGGTTCTTCTCGTCTCTCCTCTGGTTCCGTTGGAGTTGGTTGTTCTTCTTCTGGTTGTTTTTCTGGCTCTTTCTCATCTTCTCTTGGGGTTGGCGTTGGTTCTTGTTTTACCTTTTCATAATAATACCTTACTACAATATCTTCATTTTCTAAAATGTATTCCTCTTTTGCTGGTTTTTCTACCAATCTATATCCTTCGATTTCTTTTGCTTCTGTTCTTACTTTTGTTCCTTGTTTTCCTACTTTTACTTCTCGTTCTAGTACTTCTTCGGTTTCTTTATCAATATGCTCTATCGTTACTTTTCTTACTGCTACGTAGTATACGCGGATTACATTTTCTCTTGTACTTGATATCTCTAATGGCAAGTTTTCTGTTCTATCAAATTCATATCCTTCTTTTGGTTTACTTGGGCATTCTTGAATGGTATCTCCTAGATATGCTGTTCCATATTCTGTTGCTGTTTCATCTATTTGTTCATTATAGTAATACTCTACTCGATATGCATACGCTGTTTTCTCATAGTATACCTTTATCACTGTTCCGTTATCTACTACTTCTGGTACTTCTTCTGGATCTGTTCTATCTAAGTGATATCCTTCATATTTGTCAGTATCTGTGAACAATGTTCTATCTACTGTTAGCGTTTCTGTTCCTAACGCATGTACTATATTGGTTACTATGATGGTGTCTTCTTCTACTTTAGTTGTTCCTTTATAGTACTCTACCATATAACTAATGGTCTTTGTTTGTGTTTCATCTAATTCATAGTAGATATCTAATACATTTTCTTCTAATCCTATTGTAATACTTTCTTCACTATAGCCTACTACTTTATATCCTCTAATTGCTTTTGCTTCATCTTCAGCATAGATAATTGTTCCATAGGATTGATTTTCTACTACTTTACTTGGTTCTAGTTTCTCTGTTGTTCCATTTCGATAATAGTTTACTGTATAACTCAAACCACTAATTGGTTTATAGTATACTCGAATGATTGTTCCATTATCTACTACCTCTGGTACTTCTTCTGGATCTGTTCTATCTAGTTGATATCCTACATACTTATTATTATCTGTGAACAATGTTCTATCTACTGTTAATGTATCTGGTGCTAACACTCTTACTGTTTCTTTTACAACCACTGTATCTGTTTCTACTTTTCTTGTTCCCTTATAGTATTCTACGGTATACTTAATCTCTTTTGTTTGTGTTTCATCTTCTGCATAATAGATACTGATTACATTTTCTCCTAAGCCGATTATAATACTTTCTTCACTATACCCTACTACTTTATATCCTCTAATTGCTTTTGCTTCATTTTCTGTATAGATGGTTGTTCCATAAGTTTGATTTCTTGCTATTTTACTTTCTTCTATTTTTTCTGTTGTTCCTTCTTTATAGTAATTTACCGTATAGCTTAAATCATTTCTTAATGTATAGTATACTTTTATAGTTGTCTCTGTATTTACTGTTTCTTCTATATTTCTTGGGTCTGTTCTACTAATATGGTAACCTTCATATTTATTTTGATTGGTAATTAAGTTTCTATCTACTACTAATGTATTTGGTTGTAATACCTGTACTGTTTGTCTTACAATAATCGTATCTTCTTCTACTTTTTCTTCTGCTTTATAGTACTCTACTATATAATATAAATCTTTTGTTTTGGTTTCATCTACTTGATAGTATACTTTAATGATTGTTCCTGTATTTACAATATCTTCTACTGTAACAGGATCTGTTCTCTCTAAGTAATATCCATAATACTTATCATTATTTGTGATTAATGTTCTATCAATTGCTATGGTATCTGGTTGTAATACTTGTACACTTGTTGTTCTTACTACAGTATCTGTATCCACTTTTCTTTCACCTTGATAGTATTCTACCGTGTAACTTAATGTTTTTACCTGTGTTTCATCTACTTTATAATATACCTTGATGGTTTCTCCTGTATCTATCGCATTTGGTATTGTCGTTGGTTCTGTTCTATCAATACAATAGCCATAATACTTATTATTTGCTATTAAGTCTCTATCTACTAATACAGTGTCTGGTTCTAATATATGTACTCTTGCTGTTATCACTGTAGTATCTTCTTCTACTTTGATTTCATCTTTATAGTATTCTATTGTATATGTTAATGTTTTTGCCTGTGTACCATCTACTTTATAGTATACTTTGATTGTTGTTCCTGTATCTACTGTATTCTCTACTGTCGCTGGTTCTGTTCTATCGATACAATAACCTGTATATTTCTCGTTATTCGTTAATAATGTTCTATCGATTGCTATCGTATCTGGTTGTAATACTTGTACATTTTGTCTTACTACTACCGTATCTGCTTCTATTTTCATATTAGATTTATAGTATTCTACGGTATAATTTACTTCTTTTACTTTGGTTTCATCTACCTTATAGTATACCTTGATTATCGTTCCTGTATCTACCGTATTTTCTACTGTCGCTGGTTCTGTTCTATCGATACAATAACCATAATACTTATCATTATTGGTAATTAAGGTTCTATCGATATTTAACGTATCTGGATTTAATATGTACACTGTTTTGGTTTTGACTATGGTATCTGCTTCTACTTTGATATTATCCTTATAATACTCTACAGTATAAGATAATTCTTTTGTTTTCGTTTCATCCATTTTATAGTATACCTGTATCGTTGTTCCTGTACTTACTGTATCTTCTACTACAGCTGGTTCTGTTCTATCAATACAATATCCTAGATATTTATCGTTATTCGTTAATAATGTTCTATCTATAGCGATTGTATCTGGTTGCAACACTTGTACATTTTGTTTTTTGATGACAGTATCTTCTTCTATTTTCGTAGTACCTTTATAGTATTCTACGGTATACGTTAATTCTTTTACCTTTGTTTCGTCTATTTTATAGTATACTTTTATTACATCTCCATGATTTACTGTATTCTCTACTGTCGCTGGTTCTGTTCTGTCAATACAATAACCATAATACTTATCATTATTGGTTATCAATGTTCTATCTAATGTCAATGTATCTGGTGCTGTTCCTGCCACTGTTTCTATTTTCACTATGGTGTCTTCTTCTACTTTGATATTATCCTTGTAATACTCTACCGTATAAGATATATCTTTTGGTTCTACTGTTCTTCCTCCTGCATATAGATTCAATATTCCATATACACTACCTGTTAAATCTACGATAACATCATTCTTTGTCCAATCAGGCAACGTTGAACTTGGCTTCATTGTTACTTCACTAGATAGTTTTGTACTTCCTAATATCTCTAGTATACCACTTAATAACTCTTTTCTACTTCCTGCTATTTTATGAATACTATTTAGACTACCTGAAGCACCACTTACTGTAGTATTGACTAATTTACCGCTCTTAATCTCTGGTGCTGTTCCTGATACTGCTGGCACACCTTCTATCACTGGTGAGTTAGCGTTCTTATTACCTTCCTGTCCTAGTGTTAATATTCCGTTATTGGCAATCACAATACCAGTTGTATTCTTTACCATAGATGTCGTATCTGCATCGCCCTCTTCTATATCTTCAAAATCAATAATATTAAAAGTTCCATTATTCGTAATCGCTGTTGCTAAATCTTTGAATTGTACAAGATGTCCTTCTAAAGCTAGTGTTACTTCTACATTTTCTGGAATGACTACTCCATCTGTTAAACTACGAAGATCGTCCCATAATAGAATGGTACCTTCTTTGCTGTTTGATTCTGCTATCGCATTGACTGCTTCCTGCAAAGACACATAGAAGATTCCATTTACTTGTATTGTGTTTTCGAAATCAGCATCTACTTCTAACATAGCTGTCTTTCCATCATTTCTTAGTCCAATCTTATAATGTTCTGGGACTGCTGTTACATTTCCATATATTGCTGCAGTAGAACCATTTAATATTCCATCATAAAAATAGAATTTTGCTGACGTATTACTACCACATACAGCATATGCGGTTCCGGAAGTTGAAGAAGCCGTAATACTAGGAATTTCCGTGCTTGGTTCTTCGTTATCTAATTTTCCTAAAATAACCATTCCTTTATTATATATTCCATAACACGAATAAGAAGTTCTAGATACTGTTATACTTCCTCCCGTTACCGTTACTTTTCCATTTGTACTATAATTATATATACCATATTCAGTAGCTGTAATAGTTCCTCCGTTCATTTCTACTGTATTTGATGCGTAATTATATATTCCATAAGCAGCAGTTATACTTCCACCATTTATTTTTGTTTCTCCTGTTTGATTATTATATATTCCATAAGTAGAAACTATTATATTACCTCCATTGATTACTATTGTATTCGATGCATTATTATATATTCCATAATTACTACTAACTCCATAAGTACTACCATTCTTAGTAGTTTCAATAGTTCCATTTATTATGTTTATACTTTCTTTTTTGGTTAATATTTTTGAGTCTTCATATATTCCACAATATATAGCATTTATTTTTCCATCTATGATATTTATAAAGGCGTCTTGATTACCAAGTCCATAATACCCTTCTATTTCTCCACCTTCTATATTAGTAACTGTTCTATTTTCAAACATTTTTATACTGTTGATTATAAATCCACCTTTTCTACTTGTAGAATCACTTGCTTTAACATATCTAAACTCTAAATGATATTCTTTTCCGCATTCTAGTATGTATAGAGCTTCTGATGTTTCATCAGTCCCATCCCCAGACATATTCAATATTGTTTTACTAGAAGATGAATTTCCTTCATAAATTTCCTTTATGCTTACATATCCATAATCATAACGATAATCACTTAATTGCGTTGCATTTACTTTTATAAAATAGTAGCCTTCCTTATCCGTCAAATCTATTTTCATATAAGAATTTGCTGTACTTCCATTTTTATTATCATTATTAGCAACATATTTTCCCTCTTCATCTTGAATAAAATAATATGCTCCTGTGCTTACTAAATCACCTATTATCTCTTCTGTATCTATTTCTTTTCCTGGAGCACCTTCATTATATATAGCATATGTTCCTGATACATTAGCCTCTATTTTTCCACTTTTAAAATATAATTCTCCTTTATTGTATATTCCTTTCACTTTTGCACAAGAAAAAATATTATCAATTTTCACATTTTCACATTCTAATG
>Ga0310690_10004831_pt1 | contig 18773 bp, 32 predicted proteins | sample AusTroGonzalo_MG_2_FD_207661 | JGI IMG/M metagenome (GOLD analysis project Ga0310690, IMG submission 207661) | Bovine rumen microbial communities from tropical cattle in Woodstock, Queensland, Australia - Gonzalo_04 (v2) (version 2) | ecosystem: Host-associated > Mammals > Digestive system >...
ATCTGCGAACTTTGCACCACTTTCTTTCATTAGTTCTTCAAACTTCTCGTAAGTAAGTGGCTCCTGTGATTTCTCAAAAATCTCCTTAATTGTCATTGTTAATCCTCCTCATTCATTTATATCTGTTTTATTTAATCGTCCATTACAGTGTGGACTGAATGGCGTTCTTTTAACGACGTTTACGCTGGTCAATAAGTCTCTAGTCTCTAGTGTGGAACTCCCACGCTAGAGACACTGGAGAATAAAAAGAAGTGTCAAGAAACAACAATCTTTTACATTATCATTATATAACATAATTATTATTATGTAAACTATTTTTTATCCACTTCATCGATAAAATCCACTAACAGATGTACGCTTCATCTGTCTTGGTAAATCACAGTCCTTACTGAACTGTCTATACTCTGCTGTTAGCTTTCTAACCTTGTAATCATATTCTTCCATGAGTCTAACATTGCCTGCGCTCTTTGCCATCATATAGCCCTCTTTAGCGTATCTAATATCAGTCTCATACCTGCGCTGTACTTGACTACATTCATACATGGTTAAGTGTTTGCCGTTTTTCATAGTATAGCCTTTATGATTTGCCTGCTTGAGTTCTTCTAACTCATCTAAACTCCATATAGGTTTATGTGCCGCTATAACAACAGCTTGAGTTATATGCTTACAGTTCCACTCACCAATAGGACGTCTTATAGCTTCAAACTTGTTGCCATACGTATCTTCAAACGCCATCTCATTCTGTAACTTCTCAAAGTTCTCTAACGTGAATATATGACCTTGTATTGGCTCATGGTCTGGAGCGGAAAAGCTATGTGCTGATAACTCTATACCATCTGCACTTATCTCCTGTGCTATCTGTTGCTGTACCTTTTGATTTATCTGTCTAACACCACTAAGTATGTTCATGCGTACAGTGCTGTCAAGTCTTCGTGAATATCCACTATCCCAATAGGCTCTACGATACCCACTATCAGCTAATTGCTTTAGTGTTCTTCTCATAGCGGTATCAAAGTCTAGCACACCTGTTTGGACAGCTTGCACAGCTTCGTCAACTACTGTTTGGTATGTATCAGTAACAGACTGAAATTTAAGATTACCTCTGTTCTTAGCATCTCTAATCAAGAAGCCTGTAGCTTTAGAATTGGATAGATTTTTAAAGGTATCTGCTGTCTGTTTACCTACCGCATTAACGCTCTGCTGTAGTCTCTTATTGGTTTCATAAGGGACTTGAGCAGTGTGTCTATAATCATAGTATGGCTTTGCTCCTTTGTATGTATCGACAGCTACACTCTTTATCATCTTCTTAACTTGGGTTTCCTGCACGTTAAGCACTTCTGCTATCTGCTTATTTATGCTTCTAACATCACTGCCTATCTTAGCAAGCTGTTGAAGTCGGTACACATCTGTCTTAGATAGTGTACCAACCTCACGTACCCTCGTTGCGATAGTGTCGATGATATAACTCTCCAACTGTACCTGTCTGTCAACAAAGGGTTGTATTAAGTTGTCTATTTCAACATCATTGAGCATTATTGTTCACCTTGTTTGTTAAATGAATCTGGACTCTGTTGCAGTGTGCTATCTAAGCCCATTTGATTGAAGTCCATCTGTGTCATTATGTTGTCTTCAACAGCAAGTCTGTTCTCTTCCTGTACCTCAAGAAGTGCTTCTCTAGCCTGTCTCTCAGTCTCACCCTTGTACCACATTCTAAGTTCTTTCTTACTCATAACTCCTTCATGTACAAGTGAGATATTTCTTCCAAGTTCTTCGTTCTTATCTACTAAGATACTATCATCCCACTCAAAGGATATCTCATATTCGCCTGTAGGTGTTATCTCATAGAGTTCACAAAGAACATTCATTACATATACTAAGTCCTCAAGACAAGTCTGTATAGCCGCCTGTATCTCAGCATTTGTTTGATAGCTTCTCTGCTTAAGTATCTTTAACTCTGTAGCTGTCCTTGCTTCTGCTACATCTACCTGTGAGAGGGTACCTCTTGAAAGTCCTGTGATATCTTCGATATGCATGAGAATGGTGTTAAGTCCATTAGTATAACTGCCATCTCTTAGAGTAGGTGCATACTGATTATATGTATCTCCTTCTGCACCAATATCGATAGGTCTATATAATCTCTGCTGTAGTGTACCCATTCTTGATACAGTCTGTAGATTACCATGCTCATCCCAAACCTGTGTATCTCTAAGTGCATCTCTGTCTATATCAATGGCAAGTTCGCCACCCTCATATTCCCAAAGAAGTCTGCTGAACTGCTTATCAGCTTCCTCTATAAGATGTGTTGCCTTATCAAAACCACTTACTCCAAGTGGGCTATACATATCTACTGTGTTAGCTTCCGGCATCTTGAAGTATGCAAATAGAAGTCTATCTACATTCTTGATAACTGTTACTTCCTGCATACTAGCCCATTCTGGAACAGATGAAAGAAGTATCTCCTGTCCTAAGTCATCAGTAGCTACGTCTGGACGAACTGTAGATTTGAACGCCTTGTTGATGATAGTTACTGTATGATTAGCATACTTATGATGTTCTAATCTACTATATGTAACATCCTTATCTACCTTACGCTCAATAAATGCCGCTTCTGTAATATCTCCACTGCCGTTAAATGCAAGTGGGTAGAAGTTATTAGCATATACGAACTCAAACTCCATATCTGCCTTATCTAAGTCTGCTTTAAGAACTAATGTATTCTCACTTTCCTGCTCCGTATTCTCTTCATTAAGAATTACATAAGGCTTGATTACTAAACCACCTAAAGCAATTCCACATTCTATCTGTGTTCTCAGCTTTTTGAGTATCTTCTTTTGATATGTCTTATTGAGATATTCTGCTCTCTGTGTAGGTCCTTTTGGAACTAATTCTTTGACTGTAGCCTGTGGGTGGAACTGAGATGTGTTGTATCTGCTAAACTGATTGAACTGATTGTCTGTTTTAACAGTGCTAGAAGCGTTTTCTTGGCTTTCTGTGCTGTTAGATGTATTATTTGTCGTATTTGCTGTGTTTGACTGCTGAAAACGCTCTAAAATATTATCGCCTGCATCTTCTCTTGGTGTCTCAACTTCCTTCATCGGGGTGGTTATCTCACTCTTAAACTCAAGAAGTGCTGTACGTGCCTTTTCGTTAGCTATCTGTTGGGGAAGTCCAAGACTGACTACTACAGATGGGTCTTCATATGTAGCCTGCTTAAGCCATGGAGACTTACCTGTATACATATCTTCCCATAACTGAATAGCTGTCTGCATTTGACTTGACATAACAGGTGCTACGTGGAGTACAGTTTCGATTGACTTTGTACCTATCATTTTAGCAAATACCTCCTTTAATTTTGCTAGTATTTGAGAAAAACTAATCATCATCTTCCTCCTTTAAATCATCTAAACCTTCAATATGTTTATCTATATCATATTTTATATAATGCACGTTTCCAGGCAAATAGTCAAAACTATTTGTATACACTAATACTTCGCTAGGCTCTAATGTCTCCAACATCTTCTCATAGCCACGCCGCCAAAATAATTTTGCATCATTCTTTTGATTACAGCCTATATTAGATACAGCTACTATGCTGTGCATTGGATATCCATCAAATCCAAACTCATCCCAATCTTCTTCTGCTCCAGGACGGATTACAGGAATTACAGTAAGCCCTTTTTCCTGCCAATATGCACTAATCCAATGCATACGATATTTATTAAATATTCTTACAGCTTTAGGAAAGTCTATATACATACTGAAATCTGGAGATAACACACATGAATAATTTGACAACACCTCAGCGTACCTATCTGGAAAATTCCATACACATTCAAACTTGAAATCATATTCAAAGAAATGAACGCCTGTATTCTTTGGTTTATTCCTAAGTCTCTTAGCTTTCTCAAATTCTAGCCAATTAAGTACTTTAGGCATCTCATATACAGGCTGTATAGCAGGTATGTTATATTTACCTACTCCATCATACATACGCATTGATAAATTTTGGTATTCCGGCATTACTTCTTACCTCGTTTACCTCTAGGGGCATCTTTCTTCTTACGTCCTCTATTTTCTTTCTTTATACCTTGTAAATCATCAATACCTTTTGTTTTGTGCAATGCTGATGTGTCATGCTTCTCCTGCGCCTTACTGCTATATACACTCGATGTGTTTTGGTGCTTAGTGTGTAGCTTAGATTTATATTTATTTGCCATACTTAATTACCTCGTCTATTGCAATATCTCTCTAAAGCATAACGTGTAGCGTCTATGCTATGATTATTCTCGTCTGGATAATCACTAATCCAGTTGCCCTCTCTGTCCTGTAGATACTCATAATGTGTGAACTCTTTGTAAGTCTTAGGACACATCTTTCTATCTATATAGATATGATTAAGACCTTGTAGCCACTTAATGCCGTATCGTACAGAATCTGGACCTTTTACCGCTCCACGTATATATGCTCCATAAGCTTTAAAGTCGGCTACTGATTTCATTTCTGCGCTATCAGCAGTGACTAACTCATTTTTATCTATCATCTTCTTTTCATTATATAGCGTATCAAACACTACTTGATTTCGTGTCTGCACTGTTGAATACTCTCTAAAGATATATAAGTCGAGTTTCTTGCTGTCAAAATGCATACGCACAAATCTAAATGGGTCCTTAGCGAAGCCCCAGTCTATGCCATTATAAATCTTATCGAAAGTCTTCCACATCTCTGTGTACTGAATAACATTGCCATCAAAGTCATATACAGGTACAAGCTGTTGCATATCAAGAGCGCAAGCATTAGGAAATACTCCACCACCTGTGCCTACTGGCATACCTAAATATTCATGCTGATATGCTTTCTCATTGATGCGCTTTAAATCCTCCGCTTCTTCTATAAATGGCTGTCCTAGCCAAGATACAGGCACGTCTAAATAAGTGTTGGACACTACAAGAGTATTTTCACGCTCAAGACTTTCCTCTGCATACTCATTAGCCCAATTATCGATAGAAATAGGTGGGTTAAAAGTACGAAAATCCCAAAATAATTCTCCACCTCTCATCGTAGACTGCAATACTTTACGTAACTCAGCTTCGCCTGCAAATTGGTCTAACTCTTCCCACCAGGTAATACCTATATACCCACGCTCTACCTTGATAGATTTTACCTTATTCGGGTCATCCATACCCATAAAGAAAATCTTCTGTCCCGTAGGCTTATACACGATAGGGTTGCTATAAGTCTTAGGTATATGAAATAAATCCTGCAATCCCATCGTATATATGCCCCAAGTTACCTGTGAGTATATCGAGTTCTGCACAGTATTGCCGACTTTACGAAAGCACACTGCATTTACATTAGGGAACTGCATAATGAGTAATGGTATGTTAATGCCGCCTATAAAAGAAGATTTAGTAGAGCCACGCCCACCTTTTAAGCAATAGTGAGTATGCTTATGCTCTATTATATCTTGAAATACAGCATCATACGCAGGAATTATCAAATCCTTCATTCTAATATTTATCACTTTTTATTCTCCATATAAATAAACATAATAAATTACCTCACCCTCAATATAACATATTATGTAAACAAATACAATATCGTAATATAATCAATACGGTTTCACATGAAACCTACATTTATGGCATATGGTTTCACGTAGAACCTTGTTCACAAACCTGGTTTCACATGAAACCTGCGTGACAATACAAGAGACTTATAGGTGTAGAAAAATTGAGACATAACAACGAGAAGGAGGCTCAGTATTTTTTTGACAATACAAGCTATTTAATTATATAGGAAATCGAGGGCATTACAATCATAAGGAGGGTCAGTATTTTTTACGGGTATCACATCTTAAGCACGTAAAAACCCCCGGCACGTTTTTTGTCGTGTCGGGGGTTTGCGACTACTTAAGTATCTTTTCGATAGCTTTTGAGCAGGCATCTAAGGTCTGGTTCTTTGCTATTATCTCTTTGCTATCTTTGTAGGTTCTAAGATAGAAATCATTTTTGCGCTTATTCAGTCTAGCAATTAGCTTGTTAGCACGCTTGACAGTTATTTTAGCTTTCTTATAGTCGATATTGACTGTGATGGTCTTGTCATCTTTAATATACTTGTCAAGTGCTGTCTTGATTGCTTTCTTGTCAGCGTCCAAGGCTGTGGCAACTTTCTTTTCTACCTTGTCCTTGTTTACAGCGGCGTCTTTATAAGTCTTTGCTTTCTTGTCATCAGCTTTTGGCTTGTCATTAGCTTTTGGAGCGGCTGGCTTGTCATCAGTTTTAGGAGCTTCTGGAGCTTTTGGCTTGTCATCAGCTTTTGGCTTGTTAGCTGTCGCATTAGCTTTATTAGCCTTATCGATAAGAGTGTTAACAGTTGCATTAGTAGTAGTTGTAGTAGTATTCTTCTTCATAAAAATCTCCTTACTGTCATAAAGACTAAAAAATATTAGAACACGGGCACGGTTGTTTTAAGCATTTTACACTTGAGGTACTGTTGCGTGTTCTATAAAGCACTATTTCATTATATGCCGGAATATCTATTATATTTCAACGGCCCGGTTGCGTTTATAGATGACTTTCTGTTCACTCTAAGATTGCGGACGTCGGTTGCGTGTTCTGTTTTCAATGTACGGTATAGAACAAATGCAAGTATGGCGTGCTGTGCGGCTGTTCTATTGTAGACAATTATACGCTTGTCTATAGATATTACAATCCGCAATTTCTATCATCACAAACACGCTAAAACACTAGCCTCACGGGATCCCATATCAATATTCTGTTATGTTCAAAATGATAATAACATGCTTAAAAGGGGCTTGTCTTGTCAAGTGTTTTTGTGTGCTGTCTCTGTGTGAAAATCTCAAGGGAAAAATGTATATCTATTATATGCATATATTAGTTAACTGTAAATTGTATTATGTAAACGTGCTATATTTGCGTATTTTTGGCTTTATATGTATTATGTATCAAGTTTTATTTTAAAGTGTCTTAAAACGTCTTATAGAGTGCTTAAAACGTGTATTTTTAACTATGTATTCTAGTATACATTTTCTATCTTTCCCGCCCATTTTTTGCGCTCTTTTCAATGACAGATTATTGATATAAATGACAGATATTTCAGGCTATTATTTTACAATGCTTTTTGCTATAGTATTGACAATATAACACCGCCCATTTTATGCAAAGAAAGGAGAATTTTTTATGAATACAACAATTTACAGCACTAACGACAACAACACAGCCTACACACAGCTTTCCCGTCTTGCTATCGCACAGATAACGACAGCAAAGAAGCGACTTAACAAAGACGCCTTCACACCTGAGCAATTGCACAGTATCCAAAAACTAGCTAATGCACTTCACAAGGACAAGGAATTCATAATCATTTATGAATAGCACCTTCATAGTATCAAAATGATAAAAAGACGTTGCGAATTTGGCAACGTCTTTTTTTTGTCCCTGGCACTTTAACACAGTAAAGTATTAAAGGTTCACGAAAAAACGCTTGCAATAGCCTCATGAACCTTGATACAATGTCATCACAGAAAGTTAACATAATATTGCCGGGGACAGTTCTCTAATATAAATCACAGATTATTGATACCAGACAAATTATTGATATAAAAGACAGAATTTTGATATAGACGGAAAGGAACAGAAAAATAGAAATCAGCCAAGGAATTTTTTCCAAGGCTGATTTTTTTAATACTTGATTTTTATTTACCACCAACTTTAATGACTACACCCTCCCCCGGGGCACCGTTATTTCTTAAAGGTTATAATCATAGTCCACATTAGCATAATATAAATCCTCTATATATGCCTCCGCATTCTTTGCACTGCAAGAGGTATGGACTAATTCATTTACACCTACCGGGTCTATTCTGTATATATAATATGCACCGATTTCTCTATCTACTCTTACCTGATATTCTTCTCCTCCGGTATAAAAACCTTTATAGTATTCTCCTCTTAACATATTATTCTCCTTTATTTTAATTCGTCTGGGTACTCCTCATAGTATTTGCAATACATACCTTCCTCTAACCCGTCTGCATCCTCTATCTCTACTCCACCCATATCATACTTCTCATACATATAATCTTTCCTACACTCTAATGTACCATATTCATAATAACTATTTGCACAGGTGTGGCAACATCCATAACCACCACACTTTGTCTCATGCTTCTTTTCCGGATATACATTGTGCTGTCTGCATAACTCCTCTAATATAATCTCCCAACCTCTTTGATATTCCATAGCATCCATATCTTAATACCTCCCATAACTATAATCTTTATATGTTTCCATATACCAGCCTTCATAGAATCCAAAATCTAAGTCTTTAGCCTTTTCCGATAATACCTCTTTCATAGTAGGCATCAACTGCTCTATTGTTCCCTCCGATAATACATACCCTTTAACCGTCTTGTATATTTCCAGCTTTTCCTTCTTAGGTAAATCCGATACGAATAGCATATCAACACCCCCTTACTCCCACTTAATCTCAACGGTACGGGCTACACTAACTATTCCATCACAATACAGTCCGCCGTCCTTTGCCGCATTAAACATAATCTTTATGAATGCATCCAGGAGTTCCTTGAACTCGTCATCATCACAATAACCTAAATCTATAATCTCCTCAAGCGTAGTGGCCTCATCAATATCTCCATCAGCTACGCCTACCATCAGCCAACTCATAAGATAATCCTCAGCATTGCAACTTCTAGCCAGTACCTCCATAGCCTTTACCATCTCTGCTCTTTTCTTTAAATTTGCCATAATCTTATTCTCCTTCCCTACTGCATTTCAATTAACCTATTTTCAATAGCCTTCATCTGCTTATGAATATCCCTTAATACACGCTCTGTCCGGTCTATGCTGTCTTCCCCAAAGTTCTCAATACCACTAGCGCAATATGTATCATTCCTTAAATCCTTTGCCATAGTATATATCTCCTCCAGTCTCCACTGAATATCATAAATATTATCCTTATCGAACATACCTAATTACCTCCTATATGTTATCGTATATTCCCTGAGCCTCTAATGCATGGAATATATCATCTGCCATTTTATGTGAATCATTTGCCATACATGGGTACCCATCTTCCTTATACTTAAAATAAGCCTGGTAACAACATGAACTCAAAACATTAAGAACCGACTGAGTGTCCTTTAAATTACATTTAGAGGATACACAACCACCCTCAACCTTTTTAGCTTTTATATCCACTTCATATTCTCCAATAATCAGTCTCATAGCCTAATCCTCCTTTTCCTCAATTTTCTCTACCTGCTCATCTGTAAAGAAGGCTGATACCTTCATAAAATATTTTCCTCTAAGAGCATCGGTGATTTCCTCTTCGTTCTCAGTCTCCTCATCCTTCTTTTTCTTTGTGGAGAACTGCCAGATAGCAAACTTGGTAATTGCCTTTTCTCCCTTCTTTACCTGGTAGCCTAACTGCTTCCAAGCCTTATAGGTGTGAATAGGCTGAACCTCTTTTATATTTACGATTGTTCCATCATCGAGTTCTACCTTGATAACTCTTCCTGTATATTTGAGGATTCCCTCTTCTGCAAGTCTATCCTGCTCCTGTGCAATAATTTCCTTATTAGTCATAATCAATTCTCCTTTCTTAACCCCTTATATGTGTACCTTCAGCGGTAAGCTGTTCATGGATACAATGAATGTGCCACTGATAATCATAATCATCTTCATATCCTCGAACCTTTGCTATCAGGTCATACCAATAATCTCTAACATCACACCATCCATCCCTTTCGCCCCTGAGATATTCAAGATATTTATACTGATGGAATGACTTTGCCAGGTCATCTTCTATCCTAATAATTTCCTCTACTATCTCATCAATATGAGCCTCGGCATTACGAACCTCTTTCATATACTCCTTAATCTCTCTACGCATACCTCATACCTCCCTTATTTATTAACTGGCATACAATCCAAAATATTTTCAATGGCTATACCATGACGGTCTGCAAACAATTCTCTGGCTGAATCCATATTACGTGCTACAATGTACCCTTTACATTCTAGGTCATTCTGCACATATGAGATTTCAAATCCCTGACCTAATCTAGGTAATGGTTGCTTGATAAATGAATTGAGAGTAATCAGTCCTTTCCTAAATGCATCTAGGTCATCTCGTGTGATTGGAATAAATCTAGCCTCACCATACCAGACTCTTATTACCATATCCGGAATACTCTGTAGTAATATTCCAAATGGAAAATCAAGTACAACGGTATCATATACCTCATAACCTCCGGTTATGCCGGTGTCCTCTTCCATAAGTGACTTTGCATAAGCATGAGCGTCCTCTTCGGTATCAAACCTTTCACACTGGCCGTACACCTGAATATTAGGTACATCATCATAGTAACTATCATTCATATATACAACATATAACCTCTTCTCCGAGTCCTTATGTAATTCCCTAGTCTTTGTAGCCTTCTTTTTCATATCAAAGTCTCCTTTCCACAATATACGCATAGTGCGCACGCTTTCTTGATAATCTAATTCTAACAGGGAACATAATACTGATACTACAAAGATTATGCGAAAAGTATTAAAAATCTGTGAACCTCTATTTAATACGTGTTTTGGATATAATCACCTAATTTATATTCAACAATATACCCTACACCGTCTTCAACGTGGGAGATAATTTGTAATTCCCGGAATTGTTCATAACTAAACTCTTCTGTGGTCATTGCAACCCCACCTACAACCGCAACTCCTTTCTCATCGTTAGTGCCGGCAACCTCCCACATATTCATTGTATAGAATTTATGCTCCCGCTTAAATGTATAATAGGCATCAATCTCAGCACTCATCATATCGGCGAAGGACTCAACGTCCTCCGCCTCATTTCTTAATCTCTCTGCTATTGCCTGTAAATTAAAACAATCATCCCATATCTTAGCACCCATTATTTTATCCTCGCTTTCTCAAACATTCTATTCATTAAACCACTACCCCAAAATAATACTCCTAATAATTGAACTTCGATTGTCCATAAAACAAATATAATAATATCAAAAATCATTTACCACACCTCCGCAATATCTACAACCACTCTACACGCTTCCTCTAAGTAGTAAGCCTGCAGTACTAAAAATCCTACATCATCCTTAGCCTGCTTTTTAGGCATCTTTAAATCTTCATCCATATACCAGCCACTTAAAACTTTATCCAGTTTATCATCATCCATCGCTTTACCGGAAAAACTATACTGTTTCCAATTTTGCCTATTCAAATGGGCTATCAGTCTTTCCGGTTCATAATAATCTCCTTGTTCATCTTTTAATCGTTTCCTAAGTCTACTAACAATTAGCCTACAATAATCTAGTGTTATAAACCGGTTAATATTCTTTCTAGTTCTTGGAGCATTTTCCTTCAACTCTGCCATCTCACGAGTCCAACCATTCCAAAGTTGCTTAAGGTCATCATCTCTTATCTGGTTCACGCAAGCACCTCCTCACTATATAACCTTACATATTCCCCATCATCACTAACTTCAATAAGGAAAGGCTTATAGCAATCAGTAGCGTCATAACCGGATAACATATGATATCCCTTTTTATCTCTAAAGGTTCTATCGTAGCCCTCTATTTTAAATGGATATCCAAATCTTACGAACTGTCCCATTGCATATCTCCTACCCTTATGAATAAAGTATGATAGGCAATCGTCATCGAGATGGTCGGCATAGTCATATAGACTATGCCTTTTTGTTACATATGCATACCTAATCTGAATCCAACGACTCTCCCTAGTATATACATACCTTCCATCACAACTCATAAACCTTTCCTTCATATCAATTCTCCTTTCTATGCTACATACTCCACATACTTAAATCCATTTAATACACACCTGTATTCCTTGCCATCGTCCGTTCTAAATATATACCTCATGCCACCTTCAAATGCCGGATAACGATGTATTATTTGTCCTTCTAATATTGTACCATCTTTAGTTGTAAATGTATATCTTCCGTACATACTATTCTCCTTTCCTACATATTCAGCAGTACCACATATTCGTTGCAATACGTTTCCACTACTAAAACTTCCTCAACCGTGACTTCACCAGTTACCGGATTTACATATTCCATTTCACCTTCAAATGCAACCGAGAAGAAATTGCAGTTAGAACCGGTTATTCTAAAGTTATATCCCTTGAAGAATGCCTGTCTTGCCTTACAATGCTCATAAGCCTCTTCCTTAGCCTTACTCCAGCTTGAGTATACCTCCCTAAGCTTCTCACCTTTATTAAACCTCGCTCCGTCAATAAGATTCTGTCCTCTCTTTGTACTTCCCTTAATAATTGTCATTTCCATAATATTTTCTCCTTTCTTAATAACTCCATCTTTCTGTTAACTCCATTCCTGCATCAGCAAGAATCATCATTTCTTTTCCGGTGTGTGCCGTTGTATGTATAGCATACAGAAGCTCCAGCACCACATCCTTCAACTCCTCTTTTGTCAACCTAGTGTAGTTGTTAGCTATCCAATCATAGCTTTTATCCTGCACCATACTACTTAAGAACTCTTCCCTAGCATCCATATCCTTTTCTCCTTTCCTTATCACTCACTCAATGAATCGTGGTAGTAAGACTCCTATGTCGAAGTTGTAACCCACAACCCACCGATATATCGTGATATATCGTTTTCTTTATTCTAGCAGGGAACATCAGGGATTTGCAATAATAAATATCTGTCAGGAGTATCAAAAATCTGTCATCAGTATGTTATAGGATAATGTCGTGTGCTATTTATTATAATAGAAGAAAAAATTCCATTTTAAGGTATTTTTTAATACAAAAATCTAGTATTTTAGCGACTTATAAGCCAAAAAATTCCTTGAAAATAAAAAGTTTTTTCTATTATAGCACACAGCACGACAGCACTACCTTATAACCTTTTATATCACACCCCTAGGTACTCAATCTAGTCACACCTCTTCTATTGTGCATATTGCACAAATGCAGTATATTTATCCAGGATTTGCTAAATTGTACAATATGCACAATACAGGCAACGAACTTTAATGACTTGTGAGGGGGAGGGGGTCTGGTATTTTTAGCATATTAAAAGACAGCACCTACAAAACTGTAAATGCTGTCTTCATAAGGGAAAGGAAAACTTATATGATGATATAAGTGTATAACTATTTACTGAGATAAATGTTTCTTTATCTCTCTAACTAACCCTAAAACCTAAATTATAAAATTAAACTAGGAGTCACCTAGACTTCGAGATGGGGTGACCATCTCTACAAGGAATCGAACCTGTACCATATTATATTATTAGAGCTAATAATAATATTCTATGTGTAATATGTGGCATATGCATCTACCATCATATTATTCCTAGTTATAATCATATATTATCATAGTCTGTGCGGATATTTTTTGCACAATACCTCAAAATGTTTCTTTATCTCAATAACCTAACTTGCTTTTCGTGTTCTATAAATACCAATCAAAGCACTTCCCGTATTGCCATTTATAACATCATCAATACTAAAAGTTGTGCTATTAGGTGTTAAAGTGATTCTATAACGAGCGTATTGTGTACTATCTCCCCAAAAGCCTATTTGGTATTTATCCGAAATACTATGTATATATCTTATAGGGAATTGCTGAATATAAACAGATGATAAGCCCTTGAACCACAATTCTATTGAGTCACCGTCTTGAATAGGTTTGTCCATAGTTATATTTCCTGTGGTATATTTTGAACCTGTCCATAGTTTTTCAATATCAAAGTGAGATAAAGCACTTTTTATCTCATTGATAGCCGGTATGACCTGCTGTGCATCTGTATTTAAAGGTCCTGAACCCATCTTTTGTTTTAATGACTGAACCTCAGTTGTTTCCAAATCTAAATCTTCATCGTATTGTTTTACTCTCATTAGTACTCTCCTTTCATTTATTATTTCCACACAGTAATTCTTCTATGGCATTTTCAAGGTCTGTCATAGAAGAATAGTCCTGACAGCCGTCATCCTGCTCATCAATAATGATAAAGATAATGCCACTCAATTTATATTCCTCTTTAAGGTCACAATACTGTGCTTCTGTTACTCGTAGTTCTGCTATGTTATTCATATAACCACCTAATCGGATATCTGCTCAATACTAACTGATTGAGGTTCGTCATCATCATTCCTATTCATATCTATATTTACTACTACTTGCTGTGCCTGTACATTCTTTCCACGCTCTACTTCATCTATGAGTATCTTCTTTAATTCTCTAGCACAGGCTGTTCTTTCACTCATAGGTGCATCTAATCCAAATTGGTCTTTTATCTCCCCTCTCATGCCTGCTGTTAGATATTCCATTACTTCTTGCCTATCTGCTATACATTCACTAGCATATAGTTCTGTCCTGTATGCTATCTCATCTGCTATATAATCTTTCTTTAACAGGTTTCTAGCTTTAGCCTGCTTGTCTTTTACTTTAAAGCCTGCTTTCTCTACTGCTTCTGCACCATCATAGTTTACCATGTATGCATCTATAAACCTTGCTTCTCTAAACGTCAAGACGTGCTGTGTATGAGTCACATACTGATTTCTATATTGCACAGTTTGGGTGATTGGTTTTGCATCAGTGTGATATCTGTTGATTCTAGGCTTTTTCAGTTCATAATCAGCAACTATATCCTTAGACAATCTCATTATTTGATTCTCGGTCACTGCCTATCACCTCCTCATAGTCTATATGATTCTTTTCTTTAATTGCATTCCACATAGTATTATCAGTAGGCAATTCTATATTATTCCATGTATACCACAAATCTCTTAGATATAAAATAATTTGTAACTGTGAATATGTACTAAATATCTCCACACTACTGCTTCTATGTGCATCTGCATCAATGTCGGCTTTTCTCAAACAATACTTAGTAACCGGCATCTGCTTATCAACTGAATAAAACTGACTCGTTGTATAAAGTATTCTAAAAGGACAATTCATATTGATTGCAAGCTGTAGTGCCTTGATTGTTTTTATATTACTAGCCATTACTTTCTCCTACTGCGCTTCTTACCTCTTTTACTCTTCCGTACTTTCGCCATTATACAAATCTCCATTCATATCATTACCAATGTAGTTTGCATTTCCGTCTTCATTTTCAACTGTAACTTCTTCTACAGGTATTGTATAGTATTCATACAGAATGAATCCAGCTATTGTAGCAAACCACAAACAAAGTGTTACTATAAAAGCTATAAACCATCTTTTGCTGGTTGCTCTTATCTCACGTATCATTTCAGTTGCTAATGTCTCATTCATATGTATTCTCCTTTCTTTAGTTTATCATATTATGTAAACTAATTCAAACTTTCTTTTTTCTCTTATGTATGTTAACTGTTTTCTGTATTCCAGATGTTATGTTAACCACTTTGATATAATCATCATTGATAGTTTCTACGAACTGATATTCTTTAGGGTCTAGTCCGTTTCCTACTATTATTGCTTTTTGTTCTCTTGTTAGTCTCTTGCCCCTCTTCATTTTCCACCTCTAACAGATTTATGACTCTCGATGTTTTAGACTTCTCTAAGCATATCTTTCCATACCCAATACGCTTAGCTTCATCATCTTTCAGCTTTCTATTACATCTTAAACATCTGTCATATAGTCTATCCATCTCTTATTCTCCAAAGCGTGTCGAGTCGCCCTCCTGTTATACTCGACCTTCTGTCGTAGCTTCCATGCATTAACTACGCACCCAACAGCACGTCTGCTGTCCAATTTTTAACTCTTATCGATATTGATAGACTGAAAAGTTTTCAAGACCTTGTTAAAAGTAAGTCTATCTAGCTGATAAGAGTTAACAACGGTGGTAGGATTCGAACCTACACATATGGGAACCAAAACCCCATGCCTTACCATTTGGCGACACCGCTGTGTAGCGATTCCTGTACACTTACAATGTATGATATAGTCCCTAGAATAGTAGAGTGCTATTCTCACTCCTCTGTCCTAATCATACATGACACCATCAGTGCATCGTGTACAAGCATTGTCATTCTCTGTGAGGGGTCCGCTCACGCTCACATCATTTGGGTATGACCCAACCTCTGCGCTATACCCGGAGTCGAACCGGGAAGGTCAGCTACTCAGCATCGGCGTTTTTCCGTCATTTAAACTATATAGCGCACTTCACAGTGATATCTAGTTTCCACCGCAGTGAGGTACTAGACTACTACCCCTTGTACAAGTTGGAGGTTATCCGCAGTACTGACGCCTAAACCTACCTTGAACGTCTCGCTTCGCTCTTTATTTCGCACGAACACACAACTACGTATTTGGTATCAGTCCGGAGCAGATAAGGACTCTGTTTTGCACTGGCAGGAATCGAACCTGCACCACGCTGGATGTTAGGGTGATTGGTGGGGACATCCAGTGCTATCTCTACCATTGATATAGTTACAGTGCAACTGTCAAATCAACACAATAACATTATACTACGATATTATATACTTGTCAAGTGTTGCAACGAACTATAATGACTTCTCCTAGTAGAAGCTAGTAAACACGTAGTCTATAGCTATACTCTCTTCTATAATACCTTGTTTTATCTGTGATTCTACTCTCTGTATCAGCCTCATAAGAAATGCTAAATCTGCATCACTAAACTTTCCTACACACTCTCTAGCGTTTCGTATCTGCCATGAAGTGAGTCCTGTAGTCTTCTCTACATTATCAGTCTTGCACGTCTGCACTTGAAGTACCTGCTTAGTCATATTATAGAGATTAGATAATATAGCAAGTGTTGGTGTTCCAAGTTCTTGCAACTCTTCATATAGCTGATATGCATAAGTATATTTATCCTGTAGAAATGCTTTAATGAAATCCCATAGAGCATCTCTAGGTGGTATGTAGAATGTACCATTATCTAATAGATATTCAAATATCTCATCTACATTAACATCTACATCCTTTTCATCTTTAGTTATGCCATCTATATACTTATGAATCTTGTCTATCTCTAATAAGCATCTTCCATAGTTATGTTCACATAAGTTCATCAGTATAGTTGCATTTCTGTCATTAAGCGGTATCTTGTTCTGCACATAACGCTTTAATACGTCTGTATTTAGCGTTTTAAAGTCTACTATGCTACTTTCATACGTCTTAAGCATTTTCAAGCGTTTATCAACGCTAGAGAGCGTTAAAATGAGTATATTATCATGTAGTATAGTATCAAGCTGTGAATAAATAGCTTCTTGAGTCAAAATCTCCTTGTCATCATACAATACATAGATTGCGCTAGCATCAAATAATGCTCCAGATGTAAGTCGTTTCCATATCTCAGCTATATCTTCTGCATAATATACAGACTTGCCTGTCACCTTAGATATCTGTTGAATATACTGTCGCTGAATCTCATACTCTTCTCCTGTAAATATAAGAAACTTTGGTATATTATCCTCTTTAATTAACTTTTTTAACTCCTGTACTTGCATTACTATTATCCTTCTTTTTATGGTCATATAAATTACATTTATCAGCTACATCACTATATGCGTTAGAACAAGGTCGCAAACCATTTATAAAATATCTCCATGAATAATCACAACCATCACAACCTTTATCAGTGCTATCATAACCCACTTAACACCACTCCCTTCTAATATCAAGAATGAATATATCAAAGAGCGCACCTTTATTTATTCCTGTTATCTGTAGCTGATTAAGTGTCTTAGACACTACTTTTATTCCAAGTGAATAATGGTCTATGTCTTCTGTGTTATGCCTTACAGTCGCTTCTCTTAATCGAGTTCCACATATTGCTCTAAATGCTCTTAAGAATAATGCCATATCATAACCCTCAGTGCCTTTGAAGTTTATGCTGTTAGCTATCTTAAATGCGTTTGCGGCTGAGGTCTCGGCTATATTATCAACTACTTTCTCCGCAAATCCATAAAACTCATCTGCACCAACTGACTCAAGAGTATTTATATCTCCAGGGGTCTCACAAAGGTCTAACATAATGCCTACATTCATAGGCTCCTTACACGCGGTCTCAGCATAATCAATCAAGTCTTGTGGTGTATATGGTTGCATGAAGTATCTGCCTGCTCTGCTCCATAATGTTGACAGCACATTAGTATTACTATCTGCTGTCATTATGATATAAGCGTTCTTAGGTGGTTCTTCACATATCTTAAGAAGTGCGTTCTTTGCTGACACTGACATATTATCAGTATCTGCTATACAATACACCATAGTCTCTGTTACTGAATAACATTCCTTTATCATCTCACGAACTGCATCTACTTTAGGTTCTATGAATACTATATTACACTCTAAAGCCATTGCTATAGCTTTTGCAAGTGTTCTCTTTCCACTTCCTGCTTGACCAATTATTATACTGAATCTAGGGAATGTAGCATCTTCTATCTGTTTATTTATTATATCTAGTAAGTCTTTCTGTCCTACCATCTACAGCCTCCTTATCAACATTGCTTCTATCAAATACTTAGGTGAGTTATCATATTTAATGTCCGAGTTAAGCTTGAGTAATACCTCAAGCAAAGCGGCTATTGCATCCTCATACTCAAGCATAGTGGTTAAAAATCCATCTGCCCAATCCGTATGCGGTATGTTGACATAATAGTATGATTTGAAGATACAATACTTCTGGATATCAAGCACAAAGTTTATTAACTGTCGCACGAACTGCTTCAAATCCTTACCACTACCATGTACCTCTTCTATGATACGTA
>Ga0310690_10004835_pt1 | contig 18760 bp, 13 predicted proteins | sample AusTroGonzalo_MG_2_FD_207661 | JGI IMG/M metagenome (GOLD analysis project Ga0310690, IMG submission 207661) | Bovine rumen microbial communities from tropical cattle in Woodstock, Queensland, Australia - Gonzalo_04 (v2) (version 2) | ecosystem: Host-associated > Mammals > Digestive system >...
GTTCAAATCGTTTAACAATGGAGGGTATCAGATGTAAAGGCGAAGTAAAATTGGGAGGATCGTTTTCAAATCCATATTTTGTAAAATGCCAGTTTTGGAGAATTAATGGTATCGGTAATACTGATGCCATCGAGAATGTAATGGTTGTCAACTGTAAAGTAACAGATTTCTTCCGTCAGGGAGGCAGCACGACGGTATCTCTTGTGAACAGTTATATTGCTGAGCCTGGTGTTTACGAGAATGCTCATTTCATGGCAACCAATTGTATTCTTTCGAAATACAACCCAGGAGACAATATGCATAATACAATTTTTAAGAATTGCATCTATTGGACAACGAATTCTTATAGTTACAAGTTACCTATCAGCAGCAAGGCTTATAACTGCTTAAGCATTCCCTATGACATATTTACGAACTTGACCGACAGTCCAAACAACACTACCATGGCTGCACTCACTGATGTATTCACGGATTTCAATTGGGAAGGTTCTTGGTCAGACGAATGGACTTTTACATTGACCGAAACTGGCAAAGCCGTCAAGGGTACCGACGGTAAAGAGGTAGGTCTCTATGGCGGTCCGCAACCATTCAACCTCACCTTGTCTTATCCTCTCATCTCCACGATGAATGTTGACGAGCAGACCGATGATAATGGACAACTGAAAGTAGAGATTGGTGTTAAGTAATTAATGTAAAACCTCAAAAAGACAGAATATGAAGAAGTTAATAATATCCGTGGTTACCATGATGGTTGCGGTTACGGGTTTCGCACAGGAAACAGTTGTGGCTTCGCTGAGCCATGAGGGAGAGACCACCATGTTCTATGGCCTGACGGCCTTAGTGAATGCAGCAGAGAAGGCCCAGAGCGGCGATATCATCAACCTCTCCAGAGGCATCTTCAATGCTACGACGATCAAAGCAGGTATCACGTTGCGTGGTGCAGGCATTGACAGTGACGATCCTACCTACATCAACGGAAAATTGACAATACAAATTCCGACAGAGGATACCAACCGTTTCACGATAGAGGGTATCATTTGTAACAGTGAAATGAGAATGAGTGGCATATTCTCAAGTCCTCAAATAGTAAAGTGCAAGTTGAGTAACGGATTTACCACGAATAGCAAAACTGATAACATAGATATTTTAGTGGTCAATAGTAAAATTTTAGACCATTTCAATGTGGGAGGTGTTTGCAGAGCCTCTTTAATAAACAGTTTCGTAGATGGAGTCGGTTTCTATGATGATGCCCATTTTATGGGTTTAAATTGTGTGCTATTTAAAAACGCCATGGGTAATCTGCACAACTCTGTTTGGAAGAATTGCATCTTCGCTACGTCTAATCATTCAGATGCAGCATTGCCGACTGATTGCGAATGTACGAACTGCGTGGGAGTAGGCTACAACAATGATCCTTTCAGAGATCTGAAAATCAAGCCAGGCTGTTCGAATGCAACATACGCTGAAGCCTTCAAGGATTTCACAGGCTCCTATACTGACGAACTGACCTTTGAATTATCTGATGCCGCCAAGGCTAATGAAAACTTCAAGGGTACCGACGGAACTCAAGTGGGTCTCTACGGCGGTCCGCAACCGTTCAACCTCATCCTGTCTTATCCCCTCATCTCCAAGATGGAGGTCGGCGAAAAGACTGACGACAAGGGGCAGTTAGAAGTAACCATCGGTGTGAAATAACTAAATTCTACAGAGATTATGCGTAAATATCTATTATTAACAATACTGCTCTCCGGCCTTACCTTAGGCGCGAGGGGGCAATCCGACCCGGAGATAGACCTCTCGGGACTGCCACAGAAAACGACGGCCAAGTCGCTCCGCTACTGGTTCAATGCCGATGCCAACAGCGTCAAGACGGCATCCATTTCGGGCAGTGCCACCACCATCGATGCCTCTGCTCTTAAAGAAGGTATCCATACCATACACTACCAGATTGTGGACAGTAAGAACATAGCAGGTATTCCTGCCTCGAAGATGTTCATCAAGGTTGATCCGAAGACAACTGCCACGGCCAAGTCTCTGCGCTACTGGTTCGATACCGATGCCGACAATGTCCAAACCAGCAACACCCTGAATGGTGCTGCCACCATCAATGCCTCTACTCTCAAGGAAGGTATCCACACCATTCACTACCAGATAGTGGACAATCAGGGTACAGCAGGTATCACCGAATCGAAGATGTTCATCAAACTCAATGCGATGATAACAGCCAAGTCAGCATCGCTCCGCTACTGGTTCGACACAGATGCCAACACGATCAAGACCACCACGACCCTATCTGGTACTACCTCCATCGATGCCTCTGGTCTGAAGGAAGGTATCCACACGGTACATTACCAGATAATGGATAACCAGGGCACAGCAGGTATCACCGACTCGAAAATGTTCATCAAACTCGATGCAAGGGTAGAAGCCAAGGCGTCAAAGTTACGTTATTGGTTTGATACCAATAAGAGTTCTGTCGTGGAGACGGCCCTCGCAGAGGGGGCCCAGATGGTAGATGCTTCGGCATTGGCAGAAGGAATCCACATCCTGCACTATCAGATTATCGATGATAAGGGAAATGTTGACATCCCTGCATCGGCAATGTTCATCAAGATTGCCAAGAAGGAGGCTGCCAAACCTACGAAGATTCGCTACTGGTTTAACGAGGATGATGCAAACATCAAGGAGACAGCATTAGATCTGGCAAACCTCACGCTGACGATAGATGCCAGCGATCTGCCTAAGGGAACACATGAACTGCACATTCAGTTGGTGACAGCCGACGGAGAACTTTCGCCAGCAATTACCGGTAGTTTTGCCAGCATCATCATCAAGAAGGGTGATGTCAACAATGACGGAAAAGTTGATGCCACCGATGTCGTTGTGATTACAGACTATATGGCAGATAGCGAATCCGTAACGATCGACAAGACAAACGCCGATTTCAATGACGATGAAAAAATCAACATCGCCGATGTCCTTGGCATTGTCAATATCATCGTGATTACAGAGGGTGCTGAATAAACCAAATGCAGACTGATTGGTTGGGAGCAGGCAGTGATGTCTGCTCCCATTATTTCTGCAAAAAGATGGGGAGATTGTTACGATTTGTTAGAAATTTGCATTACCTTTGCGATTATAAGACTAAACGACTTGTATTTTTTTCTACGTGTACCCGTAATTTTTTCTACGTGTACCCGTAATTTTCCCTACGTGTACTCGTAAAAGTTCTCACGTATAACCTCAAATCAACTAACAAAACATAAATTGTTAGTCGATTTTGTTAATTTGTTAGTCGATTTATTCGCTTTTTTACTATCTTTGTAGCGATATACTGACTAAAACCATTAAGAAATGGAAATAGGAAGAAATAATAACAATAAAAACTATACAATTATGAGTACGATTCTACGCAAGACTTTTCTGTTGTCTGCTTTGACAGTCTTCGCCATCGGAACAGCGATAGCACAACCGAAGTCATATTCTATTGAACCAGCAAGCAAAGGAGATCTTCCAGCATTGCCAGACCGTCCTGCTGCCGGACAAGACGGAGTACTTCCTATTCTGGAAATTAATTTTGTCCGAGGTTCCCAAGATTTGTGGGATGGTAGTTTTGAAGGTTATGAACTTTGGCTGAAATTCAAACCCGCAGAAGAATTTGGCGGTACACACTACACGCTGGAATCTTTTAGTGAAAACGGTTGGAAAACATGGACTGACAGTGATGACAACCCAGTTTTAATAGAAAGTGGAAACGACTTCGTTACTCCCCCGCTAAACATTGGCAAATGCCGACTCGTCCTGCACGGAGGTTCAAAAGACGGCTGGGTATCAAACGAGGTTTCATCTCCATATATGAGATTAAGCGATTGTTATCTTACGGGAATGGTAATGAACTATCACGTTTTCGCCACTCTTGCAGGAGATCATTTACCAGGAATTGATGTCTATGTAACCCGACTCCACTATTCCGAGGCAGAACCCCAAAAGGAATTTGGTCCAGACTGCCCATATTACAAATACAGTTGGTATCGCCGAAATCCAAACACGGGAGAAATGACACTTATCAAGGATGCAACGGAAAAGGGATACACTCCTACAATAGAAGATGTTGGCTACGAACTTATCGAAGTCGTTACTGGCGATGACCAAAACCTCAGTCTTTACCAGACAAATAACTTTGGAATTGTAAGGTTTCCTGTTGAGGCATCTATTAATTATTTAGATAGGAAAGGATTTGTATTGAACACAGCCTATATACTTCCAAATGGTGGAAAGGATTTACGAATCTCTGAATTAGCAGGCAGTCCTGATGGTGGAGCATTGGCATTCCCTGAAGGCTCGATTAAGGAGATAAAACCAGGACAGTATGATGTCAGTATTCCTATTGACAAATATGAAGGTCATGATTTACGATATGGTGATGAACGATACTTTATTTCTTTCGTTTACGATATGCCAGTATATGGAGATGACGGTGAATTTATCGGCGAGGAGAAGACGCATCGTGAGGCCCAGATAATGCCAGACCGCTACCCAGCCCCGCTTATGCTTAAAGCACTTTGCAACGATCAATTAGTAGAAGGCGTTTACGAAGTAATAGGAAAGGGATGGGATGGAAAACTCGAGGTTGTTGCTACTCAGACAACAGAGCAAGCACGGTCTGAGTCCTTAGAACTCCCTATCGGTCAGTATTATGTAAAGTTCCGCAAAACCGACACAACGCTGGAGACCTACTATCCAGATGCCCTGACATGGGAAGACGCTAAGCCCATCGAGCCAAAAATGTATGACGGTTCAGATGACTGGCATGTCACGGTAGCCGCCATTGAGGTTCAGCCGTCCTTCAAACCGCTCGACGGTGATGCTACCATCAAGGGAAATATTAACCTTTCCGGCCTTTCTGCCAGGGCAAAGGTCAGCAAGGCAGAAGGAGACGAGTCCGTTTCCTACACTGTCTATCTGAAGGACAAGAGCGACAATGCCATCATCGCTATGACAGAGACAGACGCTGAGGGCAACTATCAGTTTGATAATGTGCCAGTAGGCAACTATCAAGTCATTCCCAATGTGGAAGGCTATAAACTTGACAATAACACCGGCGAGGCTACCGTAACAGAAACCAACGAGGTCGTAAATGTTGACTGCGATATGAAAGAAGTCGAAGAGTCTGAACTGTTCCCAGATGACTCCGAAGGTGAAGTCCTGGCCGGTGATGCCGACGGCAACGGCACGGTTGACGTGAACGACATCACCCTGATTGTCAAGTATCTCTTAGGCGAATCTGTAACCATCAACATGACCAATGCCGACTACAACCAGGACAGTAAGGTGGATGTGGCTGACATGATACAATTGATTAATAATATTGTAAACAAATAAAAATAATGATGAATATCCGAGCATTTATTCTGTCTGCATTGACAGTTTTCGCCGTCGGCACAGCGATGGCACAACCGAGAGGTGCAGAACCCGTTGTTCCTGGTTCCAAAGGCAACCTTCCTGCTCTCAACTCTTCCATCCCACAAGCAGAGGAGGGACGCTTTGGTGCTCTTGGTATTACAGAGATCAACACCACTATCTCTCTATTTAGTGGAGATGTCTATAGTCGTCCGTATGCCGAACTATCCTATTTGGACCCCAAACAGTTTGGCGGAGAATACTATACGCTTGAGCATCGTGAATCAAAGATAGGAACATGGGAAACTGTAGAGAACTACGAAAACATCATGGTAGCCGATGACACATGGTATGACGGTGTCCATCATGCTTATACCATCAGTGTATATTTTGACAAGGAATGGGGAGACACAGACTATAGACTTGTCCTTCATGGTGGAGATAAAGACGGATGGATATCTAACGAGATAACAGCCATCTACCCCAGAGTATTTGGCTCGAAAATGGGTAGTACTTACTCTAATGTCCAGGAGAACCTATATGTAGGCATGACCATTTCCACATTAGAGCATGGAATGATAGTCTATTATGATCCCTATGACTGGAACGTAAGTAATTCGTATGACTTCGACTGCCCTTACTATAGTTTTTCGTGGTATCGCCGTAACCCTAATACTTATGAGATGACGCTTATTCAAGGAGCCACTTCTCAAGAATACACTACTACTGCAGAAGATATCGGTTACGAAATTGTAGGTGTCACCAGAGGTGATGATGAACATGTGGCTGCATACACGGAACTGTCTCATGGCCTCTGTCAGGTGGCCATTCAAGGCTGTCCGGGATATGTCGCTAATGACTGCTTTGTTCTCAATACAGACTATATCCTGCCAAATGGAGGAAAAGACATTGGGCAAATACTTGATTATGATGCTCCTGCTGAACCTTTAGCCGACGGAGTGATCGAAGAGATTAAACCGGGACAATATCTGTTTCACGTCGGATTAGAGGAAATGAGAGGACTTTGCTTAGGCTATACTGTTCCTGGTTATCAACTTACATTCCTATATGACTTTGGATATGAAGACGAAGAGACGGGACAATACATTACAAGATATGTCTATCGTGAGGCACAAATCATCCCAGACCGCTACTTACGTACGCTCCAAATAAAGCCTTTGCTCAATGAAGAGGCTGTCGCTACTACCATTGATATCTTGGGCAAAAATGCCTATGGACAATTCGGCATCGTGGCCACACTCACACCAGAAGAGGCAGAAAACGGTGTCTTCAGCACGGAATTATACCAAGGTAAATACTATGTGAAGGCCCATCAGACGGAAGGAACCATGGAAACCTATTACCCTGATGCTCTGGTATGGTCGGATGCAAGTCTCATCGAACCAGAATCCGAATCATGGGAAGAAGACTGGCAGCCTACCTGCGCCACGATCAATATGGTAGCGGCTCCTGCACCGCTGACAGGCACTTGTGTCATTGAGGGAACGATCACGGTGGTGGGCAAGGCCCGTACCCGTAGTGGCGAGGCTTCGACCTATACCGTCTATCTGAAGGACAAGGCCACAGGCAAGATTGTTGCACAGACGCAGACCGACGCCAACGGCAACTATAAGTTCGAGAACGTGCCCATTGGTGAATATATCATCGTTCCCAATGTCGATGGCTACAAGGCTGCCTCACCCGTTGCGGTTGCCGTCACTCAGGAAAATCAGACTGTCAGCAATGCAGACTGCAAAGTCACCAAGGTGAGTACATCTGAGATATTCAATGAGGAGGGTTCCGAAGAAGAAACCTTGGCCGGTGATGCCGACGGCAACGGCACGGTTGACGTGAACGACATCACCCTGATTGTCAAGTATCTCTTAGGCGAATCTGTAACCATCAACATGACCAACGCCGACTACAACCAAGACGGAAACGTGGATGTAGCTGACATCATAGCCATCGTGAACAAACTATAGCGCTGTAAAAAGGAGTATATCAATATTATAAACAAATACAAAAAGATTATGAAGAGAATCCTGCGAATTATGACTTTTGTGGCGGTGTTCATCGCCGCCGGTCTCACTACGGCCTACGCCCAACAGGGCCAGAGCCAGAAGGCCATTGTGCCCGGCGAGAAGGGCGCACTGCCTCAAGTAACTCTCCCGGCAAAGGCCGAGGGCAATCTGTTCACTGCCCTCTGGATTCCGGAGGTTCAGCCCGACAATTATAGCGGGACGATAATGACGCATCTGTCGTGGCCTCAACCTGCAGAGTTTGAAGCCGATAGTTACACCCTCCAGATACAAGAGGGCGGGACATGGAAAAACTATGGCACTTTCAGCGGAGAAGACATTGGTACGAGCATTGACGTCACCGCCGCCACGCGCTTCCGCCTGAAGATAAACGGCGGCGACAAGGACGGCTGGGTGTCGAACGAGGTGGCAGTTGCCGCAGTTCCAACCATGTATTCTAAGTGGCTGCAGTGCAACAGCAACCTGAGCAATGCTGACATGCAGGCAACCTGCATCGGCGTGGAATATGGCAAGTCGCTCCTGCTTAATTGGAAGTGCTATGTTATTAAGGATGGCAGCGAGACTGATGAAGAGGTGACCTACACCGTTGCCGACGGCGTCTATCACTACAAATGGTTCCGCCGCAACCCGAACACCTGGGAGATGACCCCCATCGAGGGAGCCAATAAGCAGACCTACACGTCAACCTTGGAGGATGTGGGATACCAGTTGGTGCTTATGGTGACGGGCGACAACATACACTGCGGATTCACGAAATATTTTGTAATGGGAAGTGATTATAACGATGAGAACATTGTGAGCATTCCCGTTGGCTTCGGCTTCGAATACATGGGCGGCGACGGCTTTGTGCTCAACACCGACTATGTCATGCCGGAAGGCTGCAGTTTCTATATCAATGCTTATGAGATGTATGACTGGGTGAAGAAGGCCATACCAACGAACCAAGTCACCGTACGTAAGCCCGGTCAGTACGAAGTGCGCGTCAGCAGCGATGAATATGAGAACGCGGAGGTTGGCGTGGACATTGCCGGGGTGAAGTTGACCAATCCGGTGGAGATGCCTAATATTAATCCCGAGACTGGCGAAATAATAGAGGGAACATATATCTTCTTCCCTGCGGCACAAGCAATTCCATATATGTATCAGTTGCCGCTCACGGTGAAAGTCGAGAACGGTGCCAACCCCATCGAGACCATCGTAGATCTGATTGGCCAGAACCTTGACGGGGAGTGGGTTACCATGGCATCGCAGAAGACCTATAACGGTGAGGCCACACTCCTCGCCTGCCTTGCAGATTACTATGTCAGAGCCCGTGGTACCGATGATACGGATGACACCTACTATCCCGGTGTAAAGTCGATTGACGAGGCCACAACCGTAAGACCTGGACAAGACGAAGAATATAATCCCGTAGCCGTAAGTATGAGCTTGATCGAGGCCGAGAAGCCTTATATCGAGGAGCGCATCTACATAGAGCCCGGCTGCGACGGCGAACTGCCCGCCCTGCCCGTCTTCGAGAAGAAGGATGGATTCTTCGGCGGTTTTGGTTTGAGACGCGTCTATTTCAGTTCCTACGATAAGATATGGATTGTAGAGTTCGAGATTCCTTGGCGGAATATTGCTGAACGCGGAGATGGCACGGTGTCGGTACAGTGCCGCGCTTCGGAGGACGATGAGTGGAGTTCGCCCAGGGGCTATGCCACAAGTGGCGGTGTTGATACTGAGGTGAGACTTGGCGATGCCACGAAGATGAGTTACCGCCTTGTCGTCACCGGCGGTCCGATGAACGGTTGGGTATCCAACACGGTGAGCGCCACGAGACCCAAGTCACAGACTGAACCACGTGGTGTCTATTCGCAGCCTCTTTTCATCGGAGTGAACTACACGGTTGACGCACAGAATATACAAAGTGCCTACCTTTATACGAATGGTAATAAAAAGGAACTCAGTTATAATGATCTCACGAGGAACTACAAGTGGTATCGCCGCAATCCGGAGACAGGAGAGGCTACGCTCATTGAGGGAGCAACTAAATCCACGTATGTTCCGACAATGGCCGATGCTGGCTACGAACTCATCAGTGTCGTTACGGGAGATCCGAACGGCTACGACTATTTCAGCAGTTACAACCAGGGTATAGTACAATTACCTATACTCTGCTATGTGGCCTATGCCGGCGATGACGGCATTCTGCTGAACACGAACTATGTATTACCCGATGCAGAGAAGAATCTCTGGCGTAACACTGAGGGATGGGGCTCTTGGGAAGGTGACGAGGACTACAGTCAGGGTCGCTTCGATGAGGGTATTGTTAAAACCGTAAAGCCCGGACAGTACGCTATAAAGATCAAGGCCGAAGATCTCTTCTTCCAGCAGATCGGCTATGGCGACGAACCTTATATGCTCTGCCGTCGTGGCATCCACTGGTGGAGTTATCGTCAGTTCTTCGTCAGTGAGGCGGAACTCTATCCAATCCCCCTGCCGTTTGTCGTGAAGCAAGACGGTGCCTGCATGAAGGACGTGTCCATCGATGTCATCGGAAACAATATCGAGGGTGAACTCGTCGTGCTGAAGACATTCAGTCCGGAAGCCGGAAAAGACACCACGACTGTGGAGATGATCCAGGGCTTCTACTACATCCGTTCACAACAGACTGACGCCAGCGCAGCGACCTACTATCCCAACGTGGTCAAACAAGCCGATGCCACCTTGTTCTTTGTCAATGATGCAGCACTGGAGGGTACCTCTGAGGACTTTGCCTTCGTCATCGAGGCGCAGGAGGGAAGCACCATTGAGGGCGATGCCGACGGCAACGGCAAGTTAGACACGAACGATGTCATCCAGATTTTCAACTACCTCACGGGCAAACCCGCCGATATCATTGAGGACAATGCAGACTTCAACAACGACGGTAAGGTGAATATAGCCGACATCATAGCCATCGTGAACAGCCTTTTGGGGAATTAACAACGGATCTTTTTGATCAAAAATATAATGGACTGATTTGGTGGGAGCAGGCAGTGATGTCCGCTCCCATTTTTCTGCAAACAAATGCCCCTTTTATACAACAAACCATCTGACATTGACATTTTTATGCAAAAAGACGGGAGATTGTTACGATTTGTGAGAAATTTGCAGTACCTTTGCAACCGATTATAAGACTAAACGATATGAAACTATTCGACGTTTATCCGCTCTTCGATGTAAACATCGTCAAGGGCAAGGGCTGTAAGGTGTGGGACGAAAAGGGTCAGGAATATCTGGACCTATATGGTGGTCATGCCGTGATCAGCATCGGACACTCGCACCCACACTATATTGAAAAGGTGACGGAGCAACTCAGCAAGATAGGGTTTTACTCTAACTCTGTAATCAACAAGTTACAGGTGGAGTTGGCCGAACGATTAGGTAAGATCTCTGGCTACGACGACTACCAGTTGTTCCTCATCAACTCCGGTGCCGAAGCCAACGAGAACGCATTGAAACTGGCTTCATTCAAGACAGGCAACACCCGTGTGCTCTCTTGCGAGAAAGCCTTCCACGGAAGGACGAGTCTGGCTGTTGAGGTGACGAACAATCCCAAGATCATCGCTCCTATCAATGACAACCATCATGCCCGGTTCCTGCCCCTGAACGATCTGGAGCCATGGGTGCGCGAGCTGTCGAAAGGTGGTGTCGCAGCCGTCATATTAGAGTGCATCCAAGGTGTAGGTGGCATCCAGATGGCCACGCCAGAGTTTGCCCAAGGACTGGCTTACGCCTGTAAGCGTTATGGAGCCGTTCTGATCTGTGATGAGATCCAGTGCGGTTATGGTCGAAGCGGTAAATTCTTCGCTCACCAGTGGCTTGGTATTAAACCCGATATCATCACCGTAGCCAAAGGCATTGCCAATGGTTTCCCGATGGGTGCCGTGCTGATTTCACCAGAGTTTGAACCTGTCTATGGACAGTTAGGTACGACCTTCGGTGGTAATCATCTGGGTTGCGCAGCAGCACTGGCCGTGCTCGATGTCTTCGAAGATGAGGGACTGGTGGAGAATGCCCGCATCGTAGGCGACTACCTGATAGAGGGAATCAGGAACATTGGCAGTTCACACATCAAGGAGGTACGTGGTCGTGGTCTGATGATAGGCATAGAATTGGATATGCCACACCAGATGGTACGCAAACCCCTCATCAAACATGAGCACTGTTTCACGGGTTGTGCCGGACAGAACATCCTACGTTTGTTACCGCCCCTGTGTCTCACCAAAGCAGAGGCCGATGATTTCGTTGAAAGGCTTATCAGAGTTAAACCAGAAGAATAATATGAAGATAGCAGTGATCGGCGCAGGAGCCATGGGCGGCGCTACCGTGGAGGGCCTTATCAAGGGTCAGCAGTTTAAGAACGAAGACATCACCGTGAGCGATCCGTCGCAGGCAGTGGTGGAGAAGTTTGCCAATACAGGTGTCAGCGTGACGACAGACAACAAATTGGCTGCCGACACGGCAGACATTGTCTGTGTTGTGGTAAAGCCTTGGCTCGTGGAACAGGTACTGAAGGACATCAAACCCGAGTTGGATCCCAAGAAACAGATACTCATCGTCATTGCGGCAGGTGTATCGTCGGCAAGCATCAAAGAGTGGTTAGGTGAGAATTGCCCACCGCTGTTCCTTGTGATTCCGAATATCGCCATTGCAGAGATGGCCTCAATGACCTTCATCGTTCCGTGTGGTGCTGTGACACAGCACCATACAGAACTGGTGGAGAAAATCTTTGGGGAGATGGGCAATACGCTTATCACTGATGAGCAGCATTTGGCTGCAGGCACTACCCTTGCCTCTTGCGGCATCGCCTATGCCATGCGCTATATTCGCGCTGCGTCTGAAGGCGGTGTGGAACTTGGTTTCAAGGCAGACGATGCCAAGGCCATTGTGATGCAGACGATGAAGGGTGCCGTGGAACTATTGGAAGCCAGCGGTATGCATCCCGAAGCCGCTATCGACCTGGTGACCACCCCTGGCGGTGTCACCATCAAGGGTCTCAACGAGATGGAGCATGCAGGCTTCACCTCTGCTGTCATCCGTGGACTGAAAGCTGGATTGAAATAATGCGAAAGCTGCTGTTTCTCCTTACATTCTTCTGTCTGACAGTCTCGGCGCAAGATACGCCAAACGCTCGTCAGGCGAAGCGTATCTTTACCACAGCATGGAATCATATTTACGGACCAGAAGGCGCACAGTTCCAGTACAAAATCAATATCCTGGGTCTGTATAAAGAAGAAGGGACATCATGGAACAAGGGCGATAAGGCGAAGTCGGTCTATAAGGATACGAAAATGTGGAACGACGGCAAAACCAAATACATCCTCAGAGAGAAGAAAGGTGTCATAGAAATCCATGACCCAAAGGTGAACAAGAAGGATGAGAAATTGCAGATGTTCAAGTTCGATTCCAACAGTTACAACTATTCCATTGCCAAAGAGGGCGATGACTTTATGGTTACCCTCGAAGCAAAACCAAACGCAAAGGTGAAGATGAAGAAAATTGAGGCGTTGTTGGCAAAAACCACGTACTATCCGAAACGCTTGCGCATTAAGGTCAACATTTTCTGGGCTACCATCACCTTTGCAAACTTCAAGACGGGTAACATTGATGACAGCATCTTCAATTTCCCCAGGGAGAAATACAAGGATTACAAGATAATTGATGAACGATAATAAACAAACGATATGGACGAACAATTAAAGCAAATAGGCGAGCGGTTACGCGGACTGCGTGACGTACTCGACATTCCAGTGAGTGAGATGGCAGAGACTATCGGCATGGATCCGGAGAAGTATGAGAAGATAGAAGCGGGCGAACTCGATATTACGATTTCGAACCTGATGAAGATCGCGCATAAGTATGGCGTATCGACAGAAGAACTGATTTTTGCCGAGGCTCCACACATGAAGTCGTACTACGTGACGCGCAAAGGACAGGGCATGTCCATCGAACGCACAAAGGCTTATAAGTATCAGTCGCTGGTAGGCGGCTTCGTCAACCACAAGGCCGATGTGTTTATTGTCACCGTAGAGCCCAAACCTGGTGCCCGCACCATCTATAAGAACTCGCATCCTGGCCAGGAGTTCAACCTCGTGCTCGAAGGCGCGATGGAGTTGTACATCGGTGGCAAGACAATGGTGCTCGAAGAGGGCGACAGCATCTACTTCGACTCTACAAAACCTCACGGCATGTTGGCCGTCGGCGACAAGCCCGTGAAATTTTTAGCATTTACAGTAGAGTAAAATGGAAGAATTGAAAGATTGAAGAATTGAAGTTATGGTAGAAAGATTTTTAAAACAGACGAAGTTTACGTCTATAGAGGATTACAATAAAAACCTGGAGTTCATCATCCCTGAGAACTTCAATTTCGCCTACGACGTGATGGATGCCTGGGCTGAGGAGAAGCCAGAGGGTCTGGCACTGCTTTGGACGAACGATCAGGGTGAGGAGATCCGCACCACCTTTGCCAAACTGAAGGAGCAGACGGATCAGGCTGCGAGTTATCTGATGTCGCTCGGCATTGGCAAAAACGATCCCGTCATGCTCATCTTGAAGCGCCGCTACGAGTGGTGGGTCATCATGCTGGCCCTGTGTAAAGTTGGTGCCATCGTAATCCCAGCCACCCATATGCTGACGAAAAAAGACATCATTTACCGCAACACCCGCGCCTCGGTGAAGGCCATTATCTGCGTCGATGATGCCTATGTCACAGAACAAATCAAACTGGCAATGCCAGAGAGTCCCACGGTGAAACAATATATCACTGTGACCGATCATGGCAAGCCCATCCCCGAAGGATTCCGCGACTGGCAGAGCGAGTGGCAGCAGGCACCGAAGTTCGTACGCCCCGCTTTCGTCAATGAAAACGATGATACAATGCTGATGTACTTTACTTCAGGCACCAGCGGCGAGCCGAAGATGGTTGCCCACGACTACCTCTATGCTATGGGGCACCTGACGACGGGTGTCTTCTGGCATAACCTGCACGAGGGCTCATTGCACCTGACCGTTGCCGACACGGGCTGGGGTAAGGCTGTATGGGGTAAGTTCTATGGACAGTGGTTTGCTGGTGCAACGGTCTTTGTCTTCGACCATGAGAAGTTCAACGCTGACACGTTGCTGCGCCAGATTGAGAAATATCACGTAACATCGTTCTGTGCACCACCTACCATCTATCGTTTCATGATTCGCGAGGACTTGAGCAAATATGATTTGAGTTCGCTCGAGTATTGCTGCACCGCCGGCGAGGCTCTGAACCCTGCCGTCTTCGACAAACTCAAGGAGAAGATTGGTCTCAATATCATGGAGGGTTTCGGTCAGACAGAGACCACCATGACCCTCGGTACCTTCCCGTGGATGACGCCAAAGCCTGGTTCAATGGGAATCCCCAATGCCCAGTACGACATCGACCTGATTCGCGCCGACGGCACCAGTTGCGAGGATGGTGAGAAGGGCGAAATCGTTGTCCGCGTAGGCGACCGCAAACCCATCGGTCTTTTCAAATACTACTATCGCGATGAGGAATTGACGCGCGAGGCCTGGCACGACGGACTTTACCACACTGGCGACATGGCCTGGCGTGACGAAGACGGCTACTATTGGTTTGAGGGTCGTATCGATGATGTCATCAAGTCTTCTGGTTATCGTATCGGTCCATTCGAGGTGGAAAGTGCACTGATGACCCACCCCGCCGTCGTGGAGTGCGCCATTACCGGCGTCCCCGACGATATTCGTGGTATGGTGGTGAAGGCCACAGTGGTACTCGGCAAGGAGTGGAAGGACAAGGCTCGCGAAGACCTCATCAAGGAACTGCAACAGCATGTAAAGAAAGTGACCGCACCATACAAATACCCACGCATCGTGGAGTTCGTCGATGAACTGCCGAAGACCATCAGTGGTAAGATTCGCCGCGTGGAGATCCGCAAGAAAGACGCGGAGAAGTGAAAAGTGAAAAATGAAAAGTGAAGAGTGAAGAATGGCGGCGCATAATGAGTTGGGGAAGTGGGGCGAAGACACAGCCGCAGCCTATCTTGAAGAAAAGGGCTATCAGATCATTGAGCGCGACTGGAAGTCTGGTCATCACGATCTCGATATCGTAGCAAAAGAGGACAGCACTCTCGTTATCGTAGAAGTGAAAACCCGTCGCAGCCGACTGTTCGGTGATCCAGAAGAAGCCATCGACTATAAAAAGCGACAGAGTCTTCAGTCAGCCATTAACCACTACGTCAAGTCTCATCGTGCCAATCATGACGTGCGCTTCGACATTATCAGTATCATCGGCATGATAGGCTCCCAACCTGAGATAGAACACATCAAAGATGTTGCATTGATATGAAAAGAAGAATCGTTATAAAAGTAGGCTCAAACGTCCTGACACGTCCTGACGGAAAACTCGACGTGACGCGGATGTCAGCACTCGTCGATCAGATTGCCTGGCTACGGAAACAAGGCATCGAAGTTATCCTGGTATCATCAGGTGCTATGGCCAGTGGACGCGGAGAGTTAAGAATAGATCACTCGCTCGACTCCGTGGAACAGCGCCAGTTGTTCTCTGCTGTGGGTCAGGTGAAACTCGTCGGTCTCTACTACGACCTGTTCCGCGAGTTCGGTATCCATGTCGGTCAAGTGCTGACCATGAAGGAAAACTTCCAGCCTGGCGAACAGTATCGTAACCAAAGAGCCTGTATGACAGTGATGCTTGAGAACGACGTATTACCCATCGTCAACGAGAATGACACCGTCAGCGTTACTGAATTGATGTTTACCGATAACGACGAACTCTCAGGTCTCATTGCCCAGATGATGGAGGCCGACACGTTGATTCTGCTCTCAAATATTGATGGTATCTACGACGGTCATCCCGACAACCCCTCATCGCGTATTATTCCGACCGTCGAACCAGGCCGCGATCTGTCACAATATATCAAGGAAGAGAAGAGTGCCTTTGGTCGTGGTGGCATGCATTCGAAATATACCACTGCCTCGAAAGTGTCGCAGGCAGGTATCCGCGTCATCATCGCCAACGGTGAACGCGAGAATATCCTCATCGACCTTATCGAGCACAAAGAAGAAACCCCACATACAGAATTTATCCCATGCAACTAAAAGAGACTTTTGAACGAGTGAAGCGTGCCAGTAAGAGTCTGGCACTGCTGAGCGACGAACAGCGTAACGAAATCCTAAACGCCGTTGCCGATGCTATTATATATAATAAGGTGAGAATTCTGGAGGCCAACGCCCAAGATCTGGCCAAGATGTCGAAGGAGAATCCTCTCTACGATCGTCTGCAACTGACAGACAGTCGCTTGGAGGGCATCGCTGCCGACATGCGCAACGTGGCTACCCTACCCTCGCCTCTCGGACACATCACCAAACAGAAGACGCTTCCTAATGGCCTGCGCCTCTGTCGCGTCAGTGTGCCTTTCGGTGTGATTGGCATGATTTACGAGGCCCGTCCCAACGTGACATTCGATGTCTTCTCACTCTGTTTCAAGAGCGGCAACGCCTGTGTATTGAAAGGTGGTAAGGATGCCGACTGTTCAAATCGTGAGGAAGTGGCACTCATTCATGAGATACTGGAGAAATATGGTGTCAATCCCGATGTCGTTGCCCTGCTACCAGCCACCCACGAGGCTACGGGTGAGATGCTCAATGCTGTGGGTTATGTTGACCTCTGTATCCCCCGAGGTGGTAGGAAACTTATCGATTTCGTGCGTGACACCGCTCGCATCCCCGTTATCGAAACGGGTGCCGGTGTGGTAAACACTTACTTCGATAAGGATGGCGATTTGGAGATGGGCAAAGCCATCATCAACAACGCCAAGACGCGTCGTGTCAGCGTATGCAACGCCCTCGACTGTCTGCTAATAAATCTAGACAGACTAGCAGAACTAGCAGAACTAGTGAAGCCTATGGCCGAAAAGAATGTCATCATCTATGCCGATGAGCAGGCCTATACTGTCCTCGATGGCAAATATCCTTATCTGGAGCATGCTACCGACGAGAGTTTCGGCACGGAGTTTATGGACTATAAGATGGCTATCAAAACTGTTGCATCCCTTGAAGAAGCCCTTGCCCATATTGATGAGAACGGCTCTGGTCATAGTGAGGCCATCGTCACCATGAACGAACAGACCGCCCGCAAGTTCCAGGCTCATGTCGATGCTGCCTGTGTTTATTGGAATGCACCAACCAGTTTCACCGACGGTGCCCAATTCGGCCTCGGCGCAGAAATTGGCATCTCCACACAGAAACTCGGTCCTCGCGGTCCTATGGCACTCGAAGAAATCTGTACCTATAAATGGCTCATCGAGGGCGAAGGACAGACTCGCCCATAATATTTTCTATTGCTGACGGTCTTGGCGGATGAGGGCGAGGAGTTTATCGACGGCCTCAGACTCTGGAATGTTCTTTTCAACACATTCCTTGGCACGATAGAGGGAGATTTTACCTCGACCAGCACCAACGTAGCCGTAATCAGCATCAGCCATCTCACCAGGACCATTGACAATACAACCCATGATACCAATCTTCAAGCCGACAAGGTCTTTCGTAGCGGCTTTAATTTTGGCGATGGTTTCCTGAAGATTGTAGAGCGTACGTCCACAACCTGGGCAAGAAATATATTCGGTCTTGGTAAACTTGATGCGGGCTGCCTGAAGGATGGCATCTGCTAAACCAGTGAGACTAGCGGGACTAGCATAACTAGCAGGACTAGTAATAACTAGTTTTGTGGCCTTGCGATCAATAAGGAGGCCACCCACAGACATCGCGGCCTTCAGTTGCAGAGTCTCCCAATCTGGCGCATCAAGGGTGAGGGTAATGGTATCATCTTCTATAGAAGCCTCAGCCTGAGCACGTAAGGTGGCACATTCCTCAATCATATCCACGAGTTTACGGGCAACGGGAATCTCGCACTCAGGCTCTTCACTGAGCGAGACGCGGATAGTGTCGCCAATGCCCTCTGTCAACAGGGCACCGATGCCCACAGCACTCTTGATACGTCCGTCTTCGCCCTCACCAGCCTCTGTGACGCCAAGATGCAACGGATAGTGCATATCCTCCTTGTCCATCGTCTTGACAAGCAGACGGACGGTAGTCACCATCACCACAGTATTTGAGGCTTTGATAGAGATAACCACATCGTTGAAGTTCTCACGTTTGAAAATACGTAGGAACTCCATGCAACTCTCCACGATACCCTCTGGGGTGTCGCCATAGCGCGACATGATTCGGTCTGACAGCGAACCATGATTGACACCGATGCGTACAGCCGTATGGTGCTCCTTACAGAT
>Ga0310690_10004836_pt1 | contig 18758 bp, 24 predicted proteins | sample AusTroGonzalo_MG_2_FD_207661 | JGI IMG/M metagenome (GOLD analysis project Ga0310690, IMG submission 207661) | Bovine rumen microbial communities from tropical cattle in Woodstock, Queensland, Australia - Gonzalo_04 (v2) (version 2) | ecosystem: Host-associated > Mammals > Digestive system >...
TGGACAGTATATTTGTCTCCGAATTAGACATACTACTTGATGTAGATGTCAAAATATTGTTGTTGATAATAACATCGGCAGTTGGAGACCCACTTGTCTTCACCTCTTCATATGTTAACGCTTCAAATAATCTTATACCAGATACTCCGCCGCTCTCGTCGGAGTTTTCCCATTTATTAGATGTACTATTATATTTTAATACCTGACCATTTGAAGGAGTTGCCACGCTGACATCAGACAACCCAGCAAGCGTAGAACTTCCTCCATTACCAGAACTCAAGTTGTCTATACCACGCATGTCCTTTACCTCCTTAGAAAAGCGACGAGGCTGTGACACACTCGTCGCCTAAATTATTATTCAAATCTCATATTAGTGAATGTTGCCGTCATAGGATTTAATGTAGCGCTACTTGCGCCATATATGTCTATTTCAACGGTTACAGCAGCAGATGCAACAGATGCAGATATCCATCCGTTACGTCCAGTTATAAGACTTGTAAGATCTACACTGGATGTAACAAAGTCTACATTTGATCCAACCCTATCTCCATTTGCATCATAGAAATATGCCTTAACACCCCAAGGTGTTTCTGTATTGCAAACAACATTATCACATTTAAGTTTAAGTTGGAAACCAGAAGTTCCTAATGGTTTATTAAGTGTTCCAAAGAATTTAAGTCCGCTGGAAGCCCCTTGAGTCTCAACTGTAAATGAATTACCTTCGAGGACTGTTACAGTTGCCTGTTTTGAATTATTATATTGTTCAGCCCTTGTCGTATCGCATGCTGCATAATAATAATCGTGAGTTGCAACACCCGTTATAACAATGTCGTCGGTAACAGACGGAATGCTTATTACATGTGTAGAAGCATTATAGGCAGTAGAAGTAATATCTGTTCCGCCCATCGCCACAGTTACTGTTCCCAGTGTAAAGTGATTATCAGGAACGGTGATCGTAGTAGTATACGAACTACCATCAGCAACAGTGTTAGCGCTATTGCTTGAAGCAGTACCTCCAGCAAGAGTTCTAGTTACTGTATGTGTGTTAGTGGGTAGATATCCAATACGTCCTATTGCACCACTCGTTGTATTGTAATTACATTCAAAATCGACACCAGCACCAAATCTAGTCACATATAATTTTCCTGTAGAAGGAACGATTGAGATAACTGAAAAGGCGCTTTCATTAGCGGTTTCCGCTGTTTTATTATATGTTTGTCCATCCTGACCTTGTTCATTTGTCCAATATCCCGAATTAAGAATACTTATTACGAGAGTATCATTATATACATGAACCCAATCAAAATGCTTATGCCCAGAGACCCACGCAACAATAGTATCTCCAGCCGTCTTAATTGTATCTATACAAGTTTTAATGCTACTATCTACATCGTCTGTAATAGCATCAGTTGATCCAAAGTGATTAAATATTACAACGGGTAAATGATTACTATTTAACAATCTTACGTTAGCCCAATCTGCATTTACAGCGGATGCAGTTTCAGCAGCAGAACTCGTAGATATAAATACATAACAAAACCCTGACATATCATCAACAACGGCAAATGTATTCAACGAAAAAGGATATATTTTGTATGGTGAAATATTTTTTCTTGACAATAAACAAAAACGCTCTTCGCCACTTAATCCTACACCAGTACCTCCGTTATAATGTGCATCGTGGTTTCCTGACAATAAAAAAGTGGGAATTATAGAGCCGTTAACCATTTCATTTAATTCCGTAATGTTGTCAATTCCCATCTGCTTCGTTGTATTATTTGCATCGAATTGCATATAGTCGCCGCCAAGAACAAATAAATCTACGGGCATTTGTGCCATAAATTTCTTTGCCGCCTTTATAGTTCTAAACAAAGGATCTCTTAACAAATTAGGATAATAGTTACCATCCTTAGAACTAAAATGCAAATCCGTCATAAATAAGATGTTATAAACAAGAGGGTTTGATGCCATAATATTAATCAACCCTGACTTTGTAGTATTAAACTCTGATTCATAATATGACGGAAGATCGCTATCTTCGACTGTTCCACCATCAGCACCAAAAATTACTACGTCACACGTAATGGTATTCTGTGGTGATGTCGTTGCAGTAAATGTTATTGTTCCATTTGAAGATTCGGTTGTAATACCAGCAGCCTCGGCATATGCTGGATTATAATACACTACAGCATAATCTGAGTTTGCTTTTATATCAGAATCACTTATGGTTGCCGTAAGCCCAGAAAAAGTTAAGGTGACATTTTTTATAATTTTATTTGACCCATTTCTGGTCGCAGTTCCAACAATGATTTCTCCGCTCGCATCATGAGCAGTGACTCCCGCCATTAAATCCGACGGAGTAACAGTGTCGCTGGTTAAATCTATAAGCGTCTGATCTCCGTAGATAACTTTGTTTATATTTTCGTTAGCCATCTTGTCTCCTTTTGTTCAATTAAGGAGAAGGTGCTACTGCTCCAATTGTTGCGGTTTTACCACCAGCCGCATTGTCAGTCTCAACATATGAAATAGCATTAACAACTACTTGTGACAGATAGTCATATCCATTGTCAGGAAGTATAGTTTGCTGAGTTGTATAAGGAGTCGCAGTCTTTGCTTGTGCAGTTACGCCTTCACCAGTATAAGTACCAGTAACACCGAGAATTTGAACTCCGTCTTTAATGTTACTAGCAATAATCTTAGCCTGCTCTGTTGCATCAATTTGAACATGACCAGAGCCGTCATGATAGCCCTGAGGTATTGTAACTACCTGAGCCTTAGCACTAATGTCTTCATCAATAGCGCCACGATTGGGCATAGTACCAGTTAACTGACTGCCTCTTGCGTGCGCCGTCTTTCCGATTAAAATTTCACCCACCAGCGCAGTGTCCTGACTGGTATCTGAATCCTTTGTATTAGTACCAGTAATTGTTGCACCGCTAGCATCATGGGCAGTAACACCGCTCGCAAGATCGGCGGCAGTAATAGTATCTGATGTAAGGTCGATAATAACTTGATCGCCAAATATGACCTTATTAACATTCTGATTGTTAGCCATTTTTATCCTCCAATAATAAATGTAGTGCCACGAGGATTCGCTGTTTCATAATATGGAATCTCGTTAACAACTATGTTTGATAATAACGTTTTATTGCTCGTATTAAGTCTAACAGATTCACGAACAAGTGGAGTTACCACTGTTGGTCCATGATAGATAGGGTATTCTCCACCACCATTACCATATTCCTCAACCTTAAGTTTGATGACAGAATCTTCATCAATCTTAGTCTTAATTGTACGATCCTCTTCTACCGTCAGCGGTATATACACTTCTAATGGGCGCATATTAGATCACCCCTTCTTTAAGGATTCTTCCTACGTCTACATCACAAATATTAGTAGCATAGGCAAGATCTTGCTGATTTCTAAACCTCACTTGCACTTGGCAAATACTGCCGTGCAATTGAAGTGTTTCCTCTTGTGATAAATGGACGGTAATAGTTTTCTCCGCATCATCTATCGTTACGTCTTCAAGAGTTTTAGTAATTTCTACAGTAGCGTCTTTAAACGTAACCCAAAGTTTCGCAAGATTTTCAAGAGACACAGTGGTCTTTAACTTTAGCGTTAGAGTGGGAGTCGTTCCTCTATACATACTTTTACCTCCTTTTACCAGATTGTAAGAAAAAGCACTGCGGGCTGTGACACTCGCAATGCCTAAAGTCATTTTAAAATACTACTCTTCCTCATAGACGAGGCAAGTATATTAAGTATTGAATCTTTTGTTTGATTAGCGTTACGTCTCATTTCAAGACCAATCTGCTGTGCTATGTAATAATTGTATTCCAAACTAGAGAACCTATCCTTACGCATTCCAGCATGCTCTTTCAATTTGACTTTATTATCCACTATTCTACCTTCAAGATTAACCATTTCATTAACCAATGCCGTAGTCTGTGCATATGGCATAAGCAGTTTAACTTTTTCTTCTGTGGTCATTGAAGCATAGCCAGAAATTTTCTTGACCGCCTGCTCGGCGTCATATTCGTTGATGAGCAACGAAAGGTTGCCAGTCTGAATACCAGCACGAAGCGCAGTAGCCATTTCTGAGTTTTCGTTTGCATATGCTTTAATAGTCCACACACATTTATTAGCATTAGGCTCATGACAACGTTCAGCCATAGCGGGATCATTGCAACTACAAAGAGCGTCGTATGTATCTCCCGTCTCGGCATCGTATTGAGTTCTAACGATAGCATCATAAACACTTAAACCAATTCCATTACAGTCCAATACTACATCGGTACATTTGTAATGATAGAAGTACCTCATAAGAATGATACCAATCTCGTCAGCCGTTTTACCTTCAAATGTTTCAATGTAAACAATATGTGAAGCCATACCGTTATTACTTGGAGTCGCTATATTTATTTCCATAGCAGTCGCGTCGTTATTATGTGTCTTACTAGCCATAAGCGCAACGTCCACAGATAACAAACGACGTTCGCCCTCTGCAAGGTCTGGGACATTGATGCCACGCTTTTCGTAAAACTCGAGGGGTAAAAAAGCATTTTTAATTACACGACATCCAGTTATCTCGTCAAATTTATAAAACGCATCTTCAACCTCTCCATAAAACAATGCTTCGCGCTCCATTCTAAATGAAACGGGATCAAAATCAGCCTCAGCCATTTCGTCTTCCACGGCTTCTTTTGAGAAAATACCTTCCTCTATACCAACCTCGTATGGCAATCCACAACAAAAATATCTCTTAGTATCGTCAAGCATAAGTGCGGCATCCGACTTACACTTTTCAAATATCCACGAATTTTTGTAGTGTGCTGAAGTTGCATATATTTCTATATTTCTCTCCTGATATTTAGGATTGTTTTTATATTCAGGAAGATTCATATAATCTGGTTTTCTTAATGATGTTAAGAACTTTTTAAGAACGGTATCTACAATTTTCTTTTTTACCATTCTCGACTCGTCTATTATAACTATGTTAGCACGGTTATGACGAGCGTTGTCACTTGCGGTAACAACCTTAATCCATGATCCATTTTTAAAACTAACATGAGCGTTGTTTATATTCGTAGTGCATTCTTCAACTTCATTTGCTAAATTTCTGCTGCCCCAGTCATGTAATTTCATAAAGTCTTCTTCGATTTTACTTATAACTTCAACAGCCTGTGACTTAACACCAGATGCCACACATACTTTTGTGGCGGGATAAAGAATGCATCTAATTACACAGTATAATGCAATTATATATGTTTTACCCAAACCTCTCGAAGCAATCCAGTTGAACACTGTGCACATATTCATCATATACAATAAGATTTTCTGAAATATGCCTAATTGAACATTCAAAAACTCGGCAGCAAGACGCTGGGGATTTGCACGATAAAATGCCGTCCAAATAGCGACGCCCTCCATCAAATTGTCATACTTGTCCTGTTGTATTTGAGATACGCTCTTTTTATCACTCATCTAAAGCACCGCCATATATTTTATTAAATATGTCTTCTGAATCCTCGTCGCCATTGAATTCAGGACGTGTGGCAGCATACTCACGCATATAATTTTCATATATATTAGAATATCTATTTTTAATTCCTAACATCTTGCATAGATGTCCAAAAAGATACACAGTAATATATAACCCAATTTTGTCAACGTCGGCAAGTTCGGGATCAATTTCTGCCACAGGGCGTGTCTCTTCGAGTTTTTGTATAAGTTGTCCATAAGATTCTACACCACCAGTTACATCCACCTTTGCCTGTCTTGGAGTGATATTACCAGTCTCCATTAACTTTTGCAGTGTGGTAGTAAGTTTATCCGTAGGCTCACCATTAAGTCTAGCCTTATGCAACTCTAATTGTGTAAAAGCGATGTTTTTATAAACTTCTTCCTGAGCCTTAGTATTACATTCATTACGCTCACACCAATCAGAATATTCCTTCTCAAGAAAATACAAGTCGGGAAGTGTATATTCATTTCCAAAATGGTCTTTTGCATTTTTAAAAAACTCGCTGTTTTCATCAAATTCTTCTTCAACTGGACGCTGCTCATAATTCCCAAACTTACTGTCCTTCCACTTTTTGCCTTTCCAATTGGGAAGACTTTGTATGGACGTAATATATATTGCAAAAGGAGATTGATAACTTTTCTTACTAGACACATCGGTCTTCTTATCTTCAACACCCTTAACGCAATTATTATAGAATTCGTCCATATAAGGTTTATCCATAAGTTCAAGAACTTTCATTACGCTTTCCCTTGTTTCATTGGGCGGATCAGACTCACGTTTTCTCTGCTCCACCATCATTTGAACACATTCTTTACAAATCGGAAAATATCCAGCCTTAAAACGATCATCTCTGTAAAAGCCAGTGTGCTGTCCAGTATTACGTTTCCACTGATCACACTTAGGACAATACATAATGTCGCAGTCTAACATTTTATTATAAGTGTCAGCAAACTTTGTATACAACTTACGCATGTCTGCGACACCGATTTTAGCCTCGTCTCCCAGAGGTGCGGGTTGTAAATTCGTTGCCATCTTTATTCTCCTTTTTTATCTTTTGTAATCAAGAATTTAATAATAAATACATATTTGCCTTTTATTCAGCATACCCCAATGTGCTACTGTTTGTCGTACTAATGAGAACATAAGTCTGAGCGACGGTTTGCAAGTATCCGCACTTCTTATGCTAGGCTCCTCACGGAACCCCGAAACTCATGAGGGAATGATACCCCCAGCCTTCACCCATCATTCAGAAGTTAGATGTACTATAATATCATCCAAAAGATTCTTGACGCCTTGGGCTACAAGCGATGCGTGCTCATGTTATACTTCGTATTTCTACGATCTCACGGCGAATAGCCTTGGTTGGTGGTTCCAACAGAGCCATATAGTTTACCAGACTATAGGATACTGGATTCTTCTATCCTTTCGAGATAGCGTCTATTACGGCTACCACAAGCACATCATACTAACATCACACAATTGTAATACGACCCTCGCGTCAACCTAACTGTTGTACGGCTCTTCGTCATTCACAATCAGAAGAATTAATGTTATCAAAGGCATCCCTATCATAACATTTTTTGACTTTGGAGGACTTACCTCTGCCTCCTAGGGGGTCTCTCGGCAAGACTGACAGTCTCTCTTGCACCGAGTTAACACATATTTATTATTAAATTGACGACCTATTCTGAGCGGGTCGTCACCGCTTTGACAGTTTATGGGACTTCATATCCCTATGAAGCCAGAAGGATAGTAAGGATTTGCACCCTACTCTAAAAACTATAATCCCTAATAAATAAAAGTGGCGGGGAATTCTCCCCGCCTTCTGTAAATATTGATGCCCTATAGGCACTGTAGCGGCAATATCAGGTTGCGAACCTATATATCGCCTGTACGCCCGTTTAACGTCACCGCGCAAGACGCATGTCGTTGCCGACAAGAAATTATATTGACTCGGGCGAGGGATGTCACCCTCAACTTATTCGTTCGTAAAATTTTGCCCTTGGTTACTCCACGCCAATATAATATAGAGATGGGTTCGCCTTAGGTATCTCTCCGTTCGGTACATCCCCACATTTTTTGCGCCCCCTTCACCACTAGGACAGCGGTGAAAGGAACGCATTTACGGAAGGAAAAATCAATTTAATGTAATTGGATGCAGAGAAACAATTCCTCCGTCGTCCACAACTACCGCCATTTGTTCGGGATTGCCACTTATACGCTTTGACACAGTATAGTCGTCTCCCGTTCCGCATAAACTTCCGCTACGGATAATTTTTATATTACTAATATTCTGGTAGGAATTATTATGAAGATGACCATAAAAGATTCCTTCCACGGTATGACCAATCATTAATACAAGTTTTGCAACTCCAGACTGATCAAATGAGTCAAAGTCTCCGTGTACTACAAGATACTCTTTTCCTCTAACTTCAATACTTCCAATTGTAGGATCATAATTAAACTCGTCTATAAAGACAATGTTGTCTATATGTTCAAGTTTAGCCTTAAGATACCAAGGAATTAATGAATCAAGTCTTTCATTGCGAAGTACATTTTCCTTAAGATTAATACGGGAATGATTTCCGCTTACACTATTTACAAACACGTTTTCAAAATGCTTGCTAAGTTCGTACAGAAAATCTGAAACAAGTTCAGAAGCCTTTACTACTTGCTCTACCGCATTTTCTCTGTTCTGTAACTGTACGGTAAGATGGATGTTTCCACTGATCATATCTCCCATTAAAAGAACGTAAGCGTTCTTCGCAGAATTACGCTTTTGAATCTTGATAAGTTGAGCGAGATATTCGTCAAGTCTTTCTTTGGCTACGACACTATTGTAAGACCCAGTGTCCTGACCGATGTGCAAATCAGATAAACATATAATCATATCCGTGTCACTATCAATGGTCTTTACAACATTTGGCTTATATTTCTCTTTTCCAGTTTCGGAAATCTTTCTCTCAAGGAGAGCGACGTCCTCTTCTATCCTAGCCTCATCCCTCTTTACCTTCATAAGAGCAGCACGTTCGTCAAACAACTTCTGCTTCTCTTTTCTGATATCTGCGATCTTACTATCCATGGAAGAAACTGGGCGCTTATCGTCCATAAACCTCTTAACCATATAACCGCCAAATACTGTTCCGTTAGCCTTTCTAAGAACGTCGGTTGCAAGAGGTATATTATACTTATCCTTAAGTTCTTCCCATTCGATATCTAAAACTCCGTCAAGTTTATCGGCTATATCCGAAAGACAATTCTCATAGTCTTCTACGGACATCCCTATCTTCTCAAGTTCCTTTTCTAAGTTTTCCATTTTTCTCCTCTTAATCTTTAAAGATTTGCTTTAGCGTAATATCTTCGCCAATAATCTTATGTACTATTCCGTATTCTTTAGCCTTATCGGCATACATATAAAGTTCCCTGCTCTCATTCTTATCATATGTCTTTTCGTCCATATCACTTCTCTCGAGAACATACTGCTTAATTCTTTCATTCATGTCATCAAAGAACGCCATCGTATCCTTAGCCTTTGTCGCATTATTTGAAAGTTCTATTTCTCCATCATGCTGAAGGAATACGCTATTGTTAAATGCATATCTCTCGTCTGCTGCCAGATAAATAAGGTATGCCGCTGACGCAATGATCCCCAATCCAACAACCCTAACAGGGGTCTCCGATGCCTGTATGGCATCTATTATTGGATTAGCCGATTGTACGTATCCGCCATAACTATGAATGAAGATAGTAATAGGCTTACGGTCTTTCTTGCCAAGACATACGTCGTCAATATTCCACTTAATTATCCAAGTTACAATATCATCAACCGTCTTGTCTTCAATGTCCTGATTTAAAATTAATATTCTGTTTTTTAAAAAATCTTCGTATAATTCATTAAATACTTCAGGTTTTCTATTATCTAATACAAAAGTAATTTCATTTTGTTCCATTTTATTTCTCCTTCCCTGTCCGCGCGAAAGAGTTATAGCAGAATTGCCACACCTCTTTCATACGCAGACTTTTGTTATTTAGTAAGAATGTGTCAACCATGCGGTTTGTAGACCACAAGATATAGTTAGGGGTTCCCAAAAATCACTCATTTTGTAGGTTTTTTGAAAAACATTTGAGTAACGCTTCGGGATTTACCTCATACAAAATCCTTAACAAGATTGATCTATTCTTATTTAATTTGCTCTTTAGCCCAGCGGTATTCGCCTCAAGTTGTGGAGTCATTATAAAAGCACGATCAAGCAACCAACTGAACAATCCTATGTACTTACTTGGAAGGGCTATGCGCCTTATATCGTCAACCAACTGTTCAAAATCTTCCCTAAGAAGAAGATATGAATCTAGGTCTATTGGCTCGTCCTCCTTGTCTATCCTACTGCCCAATAATTCAAGTTGGTACTTCTCTATCAAATCTTCCACATTGCGCGAAGCCTTTTTGCTCATATCTAACGGAAATTTCTGGAAGAAGTTTGATGTGGGGATTGTTTCCGTATCTGGCTTATAAGATTCAAACTCCATCTTATAAAGCCTACACATAGGGGAATCAAGTTTATAATTAATTCTACTTGATGGGAATCCCTTTCTTATCTGCTGCCAGAAGGGCGGATACTTATTATCCTTAATCCCTATATCGTTCCTTATTCTTTTAATCTCGTTAGTTATATCTACCGCAAATGTACGTTTACTACTGTCTATCGCCGCCTGTGCCAATACCGCCAATATACAAGCATAATCTTTATATTTCTGATCGCTATAGTTATAGGTATATGTCAAGCATATCTGAGCCAAGTTACTAGATTCTCCAATGTTTCTTTGGCTCGCACTTAATGCGTTGTCCATTTGGGCAAAAGCCTCCATCGTCGAATCATAACTCTTTTTGCTCTTTGGTATATTATTAACAATGGTCGGATAAACCTGATAACAATACCTAGCATGCTCCACTATGGCGGGCGCATTGGTTGTATATATTGAATCAGAGTCCTGATCGCTACCGTTGTTTCTGTCGCAGAAACTAGTTCCTTGCAGATTAACGGCTATACATAACTTGCCAAGCCTAAAGTATTTTTTAATAAGCGGATGTAATCTATTGTGCAGATACCCCAAATTATTTTGAGAATTAAAGGGGTTTCTAAACTCAGCCAAATACTCGCCGTCCTCGAACCTTTCCGAATAGCACTGTATTGCATCCTCTTCTACATCAAACGTACAGTCCTTACTTACGTCCTCGCCCACGGAATGTAAAAGCATTGCATAGGGGCTACCACATATCGTAAGGTTGTCGGCGTTCTGCAAAAGTTTTCCAGTCTTTACGCTCATTGTATAATCATAAATTATCTTCTTCTTACGTTCTCTGAAATACTCACTCTGCTCAAACGTATGATCCTGTGTCCATATTGCCAACATAGCCTCGTAATCGTTTGAGAAGTTTGCATTCTTGCGTAAGAAATCAAGATATGTATTTAGATCGGTCTTGAGCGCCTTTACATATTCTCTGGTTGGTGCACTCACTTCGTCTATCGAATCGTTGTTTAGCGAGTTGACCATCTGATATGACATACGCTGTACGTCTCCGTACTTACTGGGGTGTGCGGTTTTGACGATTCCGAACATTGATCCATTCTCGCGCACCTTCTCGCACCACTGCTCATATGTTACATCATACTTAATCCACTTACAAGCATTATTGGTGGTAATCACTTTGACGTTTTTAGCCAAGTGTTTATTGCCCCACATATCCGTCAGGTAGGCATCGTCGTACTTGTCGCCAAAATAATCTTTTAAAAAGCCCTGTATATCCGTTGCAAACGCGGCGGCTTTTGTGAAATGTTGTCGCAACAGTACATATCCGTTAGTCCACTTAGGACAAATAGATAAATCTATCAACGCCTGTCCGTCAAACATATCACATCCCAACGTATAATCTCTGCGATATACAGCCTTACACTGATTATTTTCAACCTCAACACTTACCACGTTGGTCTTAAATTCAGACTTTACGTCATTGAGTATTACTATGTCTTCTGGATTAATTTCAATCTTATCGATTATTGTGGAAGTTACCAGTGAGGTATACGCTCCGAACTCTGTTATTGGCGCATCATGCTTTGGTAGTTTCAGCCCCATATACAAAAAGTCGTGAGCCTTCTTATAAAGACTTGCCTTAATAAACATACAAGAGCCGACCTTGGCTTTTCCCGCCGTCCTATACAGATATTTATATTTTACGTCTCCATTCTTATAATGAATGGTAACTCCGTTTTCATAAAATATCTTACGTATCTCGTCGGCGCTCTTGCGATCAAATTTGTCTTTATTTGCCTCGCACTCTTCCCTTAGCGCTTTTAGATATGCGTTGTCGGGATCAGACTCTAAACTTACGTCAATACGTGCAAGTTCTTCCTCGTATGTCCTACTTCCATAATTAAAGTTCAAACATATTACATCGCGGGTGTATCTATCGTTTTTCACGCTTAACCCATTAGCCTTTAAGAAATCCAAAAACAATGAGTTAGTCAGCATTGCGGGTTTTGTGTCGTATTTCTTACGCACACCACACATAACTTCGTATACTGCTCCCGCCTCGTAGTTATTGATTTTATAACCGTAGTCTCCCAGCGCCATCACTTCCTTTCGACTTTATGAACAATACATTTGATACCAGCCTTTCGTGCCTTACTATAGCAGTCGCCAGTACCTTTACTTATACCGTCCCAAAAGAATATTGCCAAACTCTTTTCTTGCATTGCCACATAATCCGTCATCTTGAGGTTCCTTATTGGTCCAGCCTGTTTGCCCAACAGATTCCACTGTGCATTCACACGAATGTGACCATATTCATGCGACACCGCATAAAGTTTGGCAAGTCTGTCGGCTCCCTTGGCACCGCCCTCTACGATTATAATATCATCATTTACATCCTTTAAGTCTCTGTCAACAAGGGCAAAAAATTCTTCCTTATTCTCGTAATCTCTATTGCCCGCAATTAACACATAGGTCATCTTTATTTCCTTCCTTTTTTATTTCTTCCAAAATGTTTTTGCGTACATTTTTCGCACACCAAATCTTCTCGCCCGCCACAACCGATACTCGCAAGGCTTACAACCGCATCCCCCTTTCTCATAATTTTATGGCAGTAATAACATCTGGTCTTATCTGCTAGTGACATTATAGGAAAACATTCAGTATGATATGTATATCCCAACACTTCATAGCCATCATCGTCGCCCACAACTTTGCCACATATACAACACTTACGCATTATTTAATTCTCTCCTTCTTCCTCATATAAAATTTTGTCGCCACACCAATACAATCCCGCAGGATCAGAGGTGAACATTACGCCGTGGTATGTTTCCAGATTATCTACAGCCATTGCGGTATGCACGATCTGAACTCCCCAATCATCTGAATACGTGAGAACGTCTAAATCTTCTGGCAGATCTTTAATAATCTCCTTAAGTATGCCAATCGTCATATGTCTTCTACCTCACTATTATTTAGAAAACCAATGATCACGGAATCTGAATAACTGCGTATCTCCGTATGCATTATATCCGTTATTACAAAAATATATAGCACCCTGTGAACCATCCCAGCCAGCCGCCACCATAAGCAGTGCAATCTCGCACTCCTCGTCTGGATCGCACATACCAGCCGTATGATACTGGTTTGGCGCATAAATAACTTCGTGCACTGTCATGCCGTCACGCTCCATTCTATTAATGACGGTATTCATCACGAGCATTTTTCCCACCAGCCCCTGATTGCCAGCCTCCGACATCGCAATAGCCATAAGTTCATACTCCTCTTCGGGGCTAAATGCGAACAGACTTTCGCCAAATAGCATCATGGGGTCGTCGATTATATACTGAAGATACTCGATCTCTTCCTTAAGAGATTCGTTCTCGTCTCGCACAACCTCTACCTCAACCTCCAGCATAGTCTTCTCTTCCCTCAACTGTGCCACCTCGGACTCCAACTCTGCGATACGCTGACTCTGCGCCTCAATCCTCTTTTCCTTCTGAATAAGATTATTAACAATGCACGCCATATTAAGCACGATTGCCAACGTCAATATCGCAACTATTATTTTATGTAACATTTTCCCTCCATTTCTGCGGAACAACTCCGCACAATTATAATATCACAAGTTGTGCCTATTTGTCAAGCCATAAACATTGGGCATGTTCATACGGCTCGCAATATCTAATATGCCCAGTTCGTTTAACATTGTATTATATTTAGATAAGGTAAGTTCGCTTATCCCCAACTTGTCCGCAAAATATCTTCTACTATAGGAACATTTTCCATCCTTATTCATATGCGACGACAACATTAAATAATAACGAAGCATTCCCTGCCAGCCTCTACCGCTGGCGACGATCTGTTTTACTTCATTAAATAAAATAGGAACGGCTCCGTGGGGGAGCGTCGCTATGTCCCAGTAAAAAGATTTTTTACAATTTATTAGGTACAAACCCCTTCCTACTATATCCGCCGTGATGTACCCCTCATCTATTAAATGAATAAATGCGTCGTTGATTTCTTTGCGCTGCTTTGCATTCGGTATTTTATCCGTAATATTAAAGTACACACTCAGATCATACAGCACACAGCAATCGCGGAATGGGGTGGCTAAATCCATGGCGGACAGGAACACCACCAAGTCCATACCGTCCAGCGGCTCGGCTAGGAAGTCCCTGTCTATCATTAATTTATTCATATGGTATCTCCTTCCGTCAATAGTATAATACCACACATCTTTCAATATGTCAACCATGTAGTGTATAACTTTATTACCACTTTTCATATACTATCCTTATACACTAAATAAATAATAAATAATATAAATATAATTAATATATTAATAAATATAAATATAATAATAATAATAATAATAATATAAATATATAAATAAATATAATAATAATAAATATATATAGTATATTAATAATTATATTATATTATATTATATTATATATGTATTATTAATATAGTGTATAAGTTTTTTACCAATATTTTATACTAACCTTATACACTACATTTGCGATTGCGCCCCGATTGTGGATAAGTGGATAATTTGTGGATATGTGTGTAGGTGAAAGCGCTGATCCCTCACAGCCCGAAAATGGCTCAACCACGCGGAAAATACCCCCCTCCCGACCATAAAAAACATTCCGAAAATAGCCATTTTTCGACCGTGCTATAGTGGCATTGTCCTCAAGCGATGACGGTACTTGAGGATAAACAAACAAACAAACCGTCAATGATAAGGAGAAATCTTATGAAGAAGAACACCATCACTATGAACGACCTTGCATCAATGATTCAGTCCCTTCAGGCAGACAGTGCTAAAGCGTACGAATCCCTCAATGAGCGGATTACCGCCCTTGAAAAGGGTGCTCAGAAATCGGCAACCGCTAAGAAGCCCGTCACACAGAAGTCGAAGACTTCTGCACCCACCACCACCGCTAAGGCGTCCGCTCCTAAGTGGGTACTTGACAAGAAGTGTGTCTACAGTGCTCCCAACGAGTGGACTAGCAAGAAGGCTAGATATGCCTTCAAGATGCAGGCTGAGGAGATGGGCGGTATTGCCCTCACTGATGATGAGCGTAACGCTCTCGTCAAGAAGGTCGGCGACAAGTATATCACCGTTCGCAAGTTCAAGACTGAGAAGGATGCGAAGGCGTTCTTCACAAAGTGGAATCAGCAGTAATCCGATCGTGGGTCGGGGGAGTGGAAACGCTCCCCTTTCCCTTTGCCCTTACACACAGGACACAATGTGGGCTTGTGGCGTCGTAAGGCGTGGGTGTCAAATCTCGGTAAGGGTCGTCTGTAAACGTGGACATTAGAAGTCCACCATAATCCCTAAGTGTAGGCATTAGAAGTCGGCACAAGGTCGGGGGACAGGGACATCCCGACAAATGTGGGCGGTACGGCTCGGAAGGCGGTATCGACGATAATTTGGAACTTGTTCCAAACCACTACATAGAGGCTATGTTGCAAAGTCGCATAGGGACAGCAGTGAGCCACATCACGTTGAGCGTGAGGTTATAGGCACGCGGTAGGCGGTGGAAGAGCGTGTGGTCTAGTAAAGTTGCTGTGTTCCGAAACACCGTAGCGTAGGTGTCAGTGTTTTGCGAATCCCGACTATACGGAGAAAGGTTCGCAAGAAGGTAGCAAATAAACGGCGGTAGGCGAGTGTACGACAACATAGGCGGTAGGTGAGGACGTGCTTGATATGTGCGTTCTGAGAAGATTAGGGTCAACCTAACACCGAGGTGGGGGGCAACCATGAAACTGTGGACAACCCCGTAATAGCCTACAATTATTAACCACTCGCCGTGGGGCGCATCCATTTGACGGGATGTGGCGGTTCGAGTCCGCAAGAGTGGTGTTCACACTATTATTAGAAAGGTGGTGAGATTATGAGTGTGATAATAGTACGCAGTATCCTTAAGAGGTGTAACAACGATGCGGTCAAGGCGGCTGAGGTTATATACGCCAACTATCAGCGCGGAGTATATACTCAGGCTGAGTACATCGAGTACACGAACGTGCTGTCGAGCATAACGAGTTGGAGGTGAAGGTGTACATAGTATTCATCAAGTCGGTAGACTTAAACAATGTGTTCGAGGATGAACACGAAGCCTGTGAGTTTGCAAGCACTCACAAAGGCGTGGTACTCAATATGCACTCGCTTGCGGTGCTTCACGATTACACAGATAGGAGATAACAATTATGTGGAGAATGACGGGTAAACTCAATGGCAGAGGACACAGACAATATGTCGTAACAATGTTCCCCGATGACTACGAGAGGGTCAAGGCGGAGGGTGCTTACTACACCAACAAGGGTGTGTGGCGTAACCTCGAGTTCACATATGTCCCGAGTGAGGGGGTGTGAGCATATGAGGTGGATCATAATGCGTGAGAGCGACAACGGCTTCGAGGTTGAGGTCGAGGAGCATAACAACGAGGCGGACGCTAAGAGGCGACTTGACGAGTTGCGCCGTGCCGACCATTTCAACTACTACTACTTGGAGCAGAGATGAAGGAAGAATTTGCAGAATTGCTGAAGACGATAAGAAAGCACTTAAGATACGCCGTGGTACGGCGTGACAGTTACACTGGGAGAGAGACCACAGTGTTCAAGTCGCCGAGAAGGGCGGATGCCGAGGAGTATGTAAGGGACTTCCGTAAGGTGGGAGATAATACATACGTCGGCAAGGGAATTTATTCCTACTACATTCACACAGTTTGGAGTTTCTGAGGGGTGGCATAGAGGGAAACCGATATCGCGGCTCGTATGTCCTCGACCAACAACCGTAGTTAGGGTGGATGTTTAGGCGTCTAAACGAAGAGGGTATCCTACGGGATAACAACGGTAACCATACGAGCACCCCTCGTACTCACGAGGTAAGCGAAATGAGCAGACAGAGATGGCAGAAACTGATGGTAGCCCTGTGCGAAAAGGTATATGCACAGCAGGGTAAGCACGTTGACGGAGAAACGCTGAGGTTTTATCGTGGCAAGGGAATTGCCAGCATCGAAGGGAAAACATCTTACGCAGAAGCGTGGAAGTCGATGAAGCCCATAAGGGAAATGGTCGGAATGTAAGGGAAAGGAGGACGGCAGATGATATATATGAACTCGAGTTCTTCCCATCAGCACGAAATGTTGGGGTCGATAATGAATATGCGCTGGAATCAGTACGTCGAAAAGTACAAGATAGACGGCATATTCTGCTATGACCCCAAGAAGGGAATTCTCGTTACGATATACGAGGGAACAGGCTCAAACCTCTCAGAAGAAGATGAGGCGGCGGGTTGCAAGGACTACTGGAACGTAGATGTAGGGATGTTCGGTGTGGGATTTGATGACGGCGGTATGATATGTGTTAAGGATGTAATCCGCGAAAGGAATCCTTATATCGCAGAAATCCTTGACCTGATAGAGCGGAACGGCACAATGATAGAGGGAATTTTCGGACTCCCTCTTAAGTCGATGATTATGAACCCTTTCTTGGGTAACAAAATGGAACACGCAATATACGAAGAAGAGAGGAAAAAGAAATGAGAGAACGCTACAGAATGTTTACCGATACCGACGACACAAGGGAAGATCATTCAAGGGACAGGCTCATAAGGCACATCGTGAACTTTCTCGATGTGGAGTACCCGAACGAAACCGTATCCCGTGCCGACATTTCTGCGAACGCAGAACTGTTGTGCATCATAAAGGGAACTGCGGTATACAGAACATACCAGTATTTCAACGGCACCCGTACAACGGGACTGTATATCTCCGTGGTCGGAATGAGCGAAACCGATATGGAGCGCATTTGCATCATTCACAATTACAACGTAAAGCAGAAGTAAGAAGGGAGAATGATATGATAGCACTTATGCTATTCTTTGCAGTATACATTATAACGGGAATTGTTATAATGGTGGATTATGTAAAAGCCGTTTTAGATGTACTGCATCGTATGAATTTCCGTAAATCAAAATATAGGGCACGAGTTTTAAAGTTGGCACTAACATCTCCAGTAGAACTTGTTGGAGTGTGGGCATATCTCGTTATATTGTTAGCACTTGGAGTAGTGGTTATTGGCTCCATCACATTTTTTAAATAGAAGGGAGACAACAATATGTATTATATCAAAATTATCAAGATGGGAGAATCTTGTAAGAACGAAAGAGACCGCCATTTCTGTGAGGACGAGGACTACGTAAAGATCGTGGCAGCAGAAGATACACCGTTCACACCCGATGGGCTCGGGTGCAGACCCACTTATCGTAACTACTTCAATACCACAAGGGAAGCGCTGTTGGCGTTTGCCGAGTTGGTAAAAAGGCATCCCGAATATGATTATGTTGACATCGTGATGTGCAAGTATAGTTACGGCATAATATAATAGGGAGGTGCGCTTATGAATATGTTGACAGTTTGGACGGCAATGCTTATACTGCAAGCCAACGGAGTTGTAATCCCGACATCGGCTTGGGTTTACTCCATCGTTGGATATGTATTAGCCGTAGCGGTAAAACACTTTGATGAAAAAGAAAAGGAGAAGAAGTTATGAACGCAACCGTAAACAAAATCTCGGAAGTTGTGATGCTCGTATCGCTGTTGGCAGTAATGCTCGTAGGAGCGTGCCTTGACAGCCCCAGTTATGTACCCCTTATGGTGGAATTTTTCTTATGTATTCCACTCGGAAT
>Ga0310690_10004837_pt1 | contig 18756 bp, 7 predicted proteins | sample AusTroGonzalo_MG_2_FD_207661 | JGI IMG/M metagenome (GOLD analysis project Ga0310690, IMG submission 207661) | Bovine rumen microbial communities from tropical cattle in Woodstock, Queensland, Australia - Gonzalo_04 (v2) (version 2) | ecosystem: Host-associated > Mammals > Digestive system >...
TATCAACTTAAGCAGATGAGAGAAGATGGAAGGGAAGATGAATATATTCAAATGATTATAGAAATCTTAAATCAGTTTTATATGGAGGAATAATATGAATAGCAATTTGTTTGATTCTGTGTGTAATGAATTATATCAAAAAGCTTTAAGTATTGAAAAGCAATGGGCTAATCAAATTCGTATGATTAATCCAAATTGAACTGGTAGTGATCAAGATATAATACATAATTTTTTTACAATGTTATTAAATCAAGTACCTGAGAAAAATCGTAAACTAAGTATTCAGAATGGAAAAGAAATTATAACAGCAAATATTTATAATGGCTATCAATTAAAATCTATTAAATATCAGACATCAGAAGGTCATGATTTAACATTATCTAGTGCACGCTTAAAAATAGTAAGTGACCTGTTTAAAACAGAAGCGAAAGAACGTCATGAGAATATGAGCTCTAATTTTTTAGAAAATGATAACTTTTTTAAGTTAGTGGCAGGATGAGTTTGAGAAGATTTTGCTGAAGATTTATTATCTCAAGCTGTAGATAGCTTTGGGGGAGAATTATATTCTACTAAAGATTCAGAAGGTGTAGAAAGATGAGGTTTTACAAAAAGTCCATATGTACTTAATGCTAGATCTTCTAAAAAAAAGGATATGAGTATTAATTTTAATATTGAATTAGAAGATGATAGTAAACCTATAGCTTTGTCCATTGATGTTAAAAGAAATTTAGATTATTTTCATATAGGAGATAAAACATATAATCCAATACAGTTACAAAAGATATTAACAGATAGTTTAAATTTGATAGATTTTTTAAAAACAGAAATTATTAAAGGTAAAATGGAAGAAACTTATCCGGTTTTTTTAAGTTTATCAAGTGGTACAGATACATTGTTGTCTAGTGAAATATTAAGTAATCCTAAAAATTTTGATTTGCGAGATACGAGTGGTTTTCCATCGAATACCGAAATATCAATAATGGCACAAAAGATTTTAGATTGGATTGCGGATAATAATTCTAAAATGTCAATAACTAGTAAAAATGTTAAAGAGGTAGCCTTAAAAGTAGGAGCTAAAATGGTTACTGGAAAATTATGATATGGAAGATAGGAGGGAAATAGAATGAAATTAACGATTAAAAAAGATGTTGATTTTAATTCAATTATATTAAAACATAACATCTTATTACAAGCAAGTAATCTTGCGATGGGAAGAGAAGGAGCTCTTCAAACAGAAAAAGAATTATATTTAATTTTAGCAATGTTAGATAATATTTGTGAAGAAAATGTTATTGAAGCATGTAATGAAGATAAAAGGGATTTAGCTACTATTATGACGAAGGATGTTGAACCTGTTTATTTAGAATTAATGAAAAATGAAAATTATACTAATTTTTATGCGGAATTAAAAGAATTATTTTTACAAAGATGTAAAGAAATTTGGGATAATCAACATTCAATTATGGGATTATTAGATACTATATTAATGGCATTACAAAATTTAACAGAAGACGATAAAAAAGATATTTTGGCTAGTACGGCTAAAATTGCCGAAGCTGCATTTGATAGACGTACAGCAGAAATGACTGCGAAAGTTGATGAAACTAACGATAAGTTAGAAGCTTTTGTTAAAAAATATCAAGAACAAGTAAATGCACAAAAAAACGAAGAAAGAAAAGAAGAAGTAGACGATACTAAATAGTATCGTTTTTTTTATGGAGGGAATGTATGAATAATAAGAAGATTCAAGCTCAAATGCAAATTAATGTTAGTTTCTTGGGCGATACTAGCAAATTATTAAAACAGTTACAAGATACTACCAAAGATTTAAAACTAGATTCTTCTTTATACAAACCCATAGCTACAGAGTTAAGTAAGGGTTTTAAAGAGGCGTTTGATGTCTTTAATCAAATGACTGCTGGATTAAGTAAAAAAGGATTAAGTACTAAACAATATACTGATTTCTTTAATAATATCCATACAAAGTTTACAGATACTATTCATCTTGCTGATGATTTGAAAAAACATTTAAGTGATGCTTTTAATAGTGCAGAGAATAAAAAAGCACTTAAAGATTTAGAAACTTATAAAACTCAGTTACAAGAAATTCAAAAAATAGCTTCTAAACAAAAAGCAGCCAATACTCGTAAAGGCACTGCTATTCAAGGTTTAAAAGACGCTACGGGATTAGATTATGAATTAGCTGGCGGAGATTTGGCGAGAATTAGAGATAAATTAGCCAACAATAAAAAGTTAAGAAAAGACGATGTAGCATGGATTGCAAAAAGTGGTTTAACTGATACTGAGAAACTTCAAGAAGCTTTTCATTGATTAGAACGAATTGAAAAAGCGATGGAAAGTATCTCAAAATATGATGTGGAAGCTGGAGCCATTAATCAAACAAAAAATGTTGCAGGAGCTCTTTCAAAAGCAGAAAAAGATATTGCTAATGTAGAAAAAGTAGTTATTACTCCTGAATTAAATAAACAAAACTTGGCAATAGCAACTTCTGCAGAGGCAGCTGCTAAAAGTTTACGCGATGAGGCTGAGGCATTAGGACCTAAATTTTTGGGTGGAGCTTTACCAGAAGCAGAAAAACAAGCAAGAGCAACGGCTTTGGCTACTAGCACTTTAAAAGAAGTATTCGCACAATTTGGTATTCATTTTAGTGCAGCTTCTGTAATTAAAGGTTTTATTGATTTATTAAAGAATTCATTTGAATTTTACAAATCATTAGATAGCGCTTTAAATGAAATTTATGTAGTTAGTAGTTTAAGTATAGATAAGGTTAATGAATTACAACAAAGTTTCTTAAATATGGCTAAAACAACTGGTATGGCATTAGATGATGTTACTCGTGCTGCCGTATTATTCTATCAACAAGGTTTAAATACAGATGAAGTATTAGAAATGACGCGTGTAACCGCTCAATTTGCTAAAGTTGCTGGTATTGATGCTACTGATGCGGCTGATAAATTAACAGCTGCAGTTAATGGTTATAGATTAAGTGCTCAAGACGCAATGAGCGTAGCGGATAAATTTAATAAAGTTGCTGCTGCATCTGCTGCTGATATTAATGAATTATCAACAGCATTTAGTAAGGCTGCCGCACAAGCTAATCAAGCTGGTGTAAGTATGGATAATTATCTTGCTTATATCGCAACAATGGAAGAGGCTACTCGTGAAGCACCAGAAAACTTAGGTACATCATTAAAAACTATTTTTGCTCGTATGCAACAAATTAAGAGTGGTGATAATACTGAAGATAATACAGATGTTAACCAAGTTGAAACAGCATTACGTAGTGTTAATATAGCATTAAGAGATACAAATGGTCAATTACGTGATTTGGAAGATATTTTTGCAGAATTAGGACCAAGATGGAATACTCTAGATAGAAATACTCAAGCTTATTTAGGTACAATTATTGCGGGTACTCGTCAACAATCTCGTTTTATTACATTAATGCAGAATTGGGATAGAGTATTAGATTTAGCAAGTCAATCTGAAAACAGTGCTGGACAACAGGCATTGATGCATGCTAAAGCAATGGATAGTATTACATCTAAATTACAACAATTAAATGTTGCTTGGCAAGAATTTATTTCTAATATTAGTAATAGCGCTGTATTTAAAGGTGTTATTAGTAGTTTAACCAAAATATTAAATTTATTGAATAGCGGAAATAAACCAATTGCTGCAATTATGTTAGCTGTAGGTTTACTATCACGAAAATTAAAAGATTTTAATACGCCTTTAAAACAAAAGAAAGATAGTTTATTTGGTCAAATTGGAGACTTCTTTAAAAATGGGCGTATGTTATCTCCTAAAGAGATGGCAAACCAATCAGAAAAACAAGCGCTTAAAGCTCAAGAAGAACTTAATAAATTAAAACGTGTTCAAGAACAGTTAGAAGAAAAGGTACGCACTGGTCAAAAATTAACTCAAAAAGAATTAAAAACGCAATTAACAATAGAACAAGATATTGCTAATAAAAAAGAAGAGGTTAATAGAAAGGAAGCTGAACATCAACGTTTAGTTGGTAATAGTAATAAAAGTTTAGCTCAAACAGTAGCTTCAATCGGTACGGCTGTTCAAGCATTAAGTTTAATGATTGATGACACCAATACGTCGGGATTGTTAAGTGGTCTTGGTGGTACTGCTGGTGGTATCGGTCGTTTTATTAGTGGAGATTATATTGGTGGTATTGTTCAAACCGCTACTAGTATTGGTACTTTAATTAAAACAATTGCCGATTGAGATAAAAATCTTGAAAAGAAAATTACTGATAATGTTGCTAAAGTACAAGAAAAGTTAACTAATTATAATAATACTTCAACTGAAATTAAAAATACACAATCTTTAATTGATAAATATAATAAATTAAATAGCACCATAATGAAAACAACTACTCAACAGGAAGAATTAAATAGAGTAGCTCAAGAATTAGCCGATTCTTATAATTTAGATGTTGTAGAGGATGATTTTGGTAATTTAACTGTCAATATGCGTGATGTTGAACAGGCAATGAAAGATTTGGAAGAACAACAAAAGAATACCATGAAAGAATTAGATGAGCAAGAAGTGACTAGTTTATTAGATTCTTTATCTGGATTATTTAATTCTAATACAATGGATGATTTTTATAAAGAATTGTATAGTACTAACCGTTCTGCATATCGTAGTATGTTAAGTGGATTAGAAGATGGATTAAAGAAAGAAACCAGAGTAATTTCTGAAAGTGTAGCTAAAGAATTTAATAATAATTTAAAATCATCTATTATTAGGGAAGTAGAAAGTAATGCTGCTGGTTATGCTGGTATTGGTCAATCTACAGCTATGAAAACAATGGAAAAAGATATTTCTGGGTTATCTAGTTCTGATTGAAATTCATTATATTATGAATTGGATTTTTTAAAGAATGGAATTGAAACTATGACATTTCAACAAGTTCAAGATCATATGGATGAATTCTATGATAGATGAAGTGCTCGTACAAAATTAACGGACGAAGAATGAAAAGCATTGCGTGATAGTATTAATAATACGGTATTTGAAAATAAAAGTTTATTAGATTTTTATGATAAAGTTAATGAAATGCAAGGTAAAGGATCTGGTAAATACTATACTGATAATATTGGCAAATTACAAGAACAATTGAAAGGTTTACGTGAAACTAAGGGTAACTTAGCTGGATTACAAGCTAGCAACACTGGTGTAGGATTAGGAATGGGCGGTTTATTAGCTGGATTAATATTAGCTCCTTTCACTGGTGGCACAAGTTTATTAGTAGGTATGGGAGTTGGAGCTGCTGCTGGTGCTTATGCTGGTTATAAATTATCAGATAATACTGATACCAAAAAGTATAAAGCTGTTCAAAAAGCTATTTCAGAACTTGAGAAACAACAAAAAGAATATTATAAAACGGTTGCAGAAAATGATCCTTTCTTAGAAAATGCTGAAGAAGCAGAGCGTTATGTTGAAACATTAGGTAAATTAAAGGATGCTTTTGCCAATGCTTCAGTAGAAAATGCTAATTACTGAAGTGGTATTTCATCTGCAATGGATTTAAGTGATTTAACTGATATTACTCAAAGGGAACAATTTGCTGCTATTATAGAAAATATGATGAAGCAAACAGAAGGATTTACAAATGAAGGCGATCGTTATAATGTATTTTCTAAATTAATAGAAGCACAAATTAATGAATTGGACAACAGTACAAATGAATATGCAGAATTATATAAACAAAAATTATTAAAAATTCAAGAAGAAGCGTTTAATTCAATGCCTACGACAAGTAGTATTTCATTTAGTCAATTAACAACCGAACTAGATGAAATGAGTAAGAAATTACGTTCTATGAATGATGTTGTTGCAGAATTCAAACAAAATAAAGGAGCTATTTCATTAGACAGCTTTGCTAATTTAGCATCTATTATTGATGGAATTGATTTTAGTAACTTAGCACAATTAAAGGATGGACCAAAATATATTGATCAAACTATTGATGCTATCGAAAATCTAAATTTAGCATATGATGCTAATAATGGTATGATTACCATGAATGCTGATGCTTTAACTAGCTTACAGGCTATACAAGAAGCACAAACTAAAGCTGCTTTAATTAGTAAAATTAATGAATTAAAAGCTAATGCAGCAACAATTAAAAGTCAAATAGCATTGGTTGATGCTCAAATTGAAACTACAAAAGCAACAATTAAACGATTACAAATGACAGGAGAAGGTGAGCTAGCTTTTGAAGATTTAAAATTATCTGTTGATAAAACTTTACAAAAAAGTGAGCTTGATAAAGTAAACGAAGTTGCTAAAGGTTATAAGGTTGATGTTGATAATCAAGGTAAATGAACAACTACGATTATTAATAATTTAGCTAAAGCTACTAACGCTTGAAATGTTTATTATAAAGCAGTACGAGATGGAGCCACAAATGTTGATCAGTTGTATAAAGATGCACAAACTGTAACCAGAACGGTAACATGGGGAGCTTTAGATTCTAATTCAGGTGTTGATTGGCAAAGTCATACTAATAACCAGGGTAAATTAATTAATATTAGTGGATTAATTGGTGAATTAAATAGTTATCTTGGTGTATTAGAAAATACTAAAAAACAATATTCTAAAACTTTAGCATTAACCGAAGCTGAAATTAAATTATTAACTAATTTAGCTAACAGTGATTTATCTAAATTAGGAGGTTCAAAATCTTCTACCGGATCGCAAAAAGATGCTATTCAAGTTTATATTGGTCAACTAAAAGAAATTTATAATATTTTAAATCGTATTGATATGTTAGAGCATAGATTAAATACATTAGATACTTATGCAGATGTTTCAAAAGAAAAGGCGTATGCTGATTTATTAAAAGAAAGATTGGGATATAATCAAGAGCTATTAAATCAATATGACTTCTTAGTAAGTGAACAAAAGAAATTTACGAATGGTTATAAAGATTTTATTGGTACTGTTGAAGGACTAGAAGGAGTATTTGATTTCGACCAATTTGGACAAATTATTATTAATTGAGAAAAATATATCAATCTTCAAGATACTGCTGCTAAAGGTGAAGTTACATTAAAGCAAAAAGCAGATGATGTATATGAAACTTATCAAAAAATGTTTGATGAATTAAAACAAGATTTTGATAAATATATTAAATATTTAAAAAATGTCATTTCTTTATTACAAGAAGTGATTGATTCTTATAATAACATGGAAGCGAAAGCTGTTAGTGCTATTAGAGAAATTTATCAAAAGATTTTAAATGATAGATTAGATGCTATTGAGAAAGAGAAGAAGGCTATTGATGATTTACAAGAGGCTAGAAATCGTGCACGTACAGATCAAGAAAATGCTAAAACTATGTCTGGATTGCAGACCAATTTACAACGTGCAATGATGGATACGTCTGGTGCCTCAGATAGTAATTTTATTAAAGCTCAAAAAGATATTGAAGATAAATTAGAAAAAATTGCTGATGATAAATATTCACAAATGTTACACGATATTCAAGATGCTTTAGACGAAGAAAGAGATGCTTTACAAAGAGATTTTGATGAATTGTGAGAAAATCTAGATTGATTACATGAATGGTTGGATGATGATATCATGCAACATAAGGATGTTTTAATCAACCTATTACAACAAACCGAAGAATGACAAACTGCATCTCCATTGAGACGTAAGGATTTTCTTCAAGAATGGGGTACTTGATATGAAACTTATATGACTAAAGTTAATCAAGGTAAAACAATTTTTGATGTATGAGACGAAATTCAACAAACTCGTAATCGTATAGCAGAATTAGATGCATCATTAGTACAGAGCGAATCTAAAAACAGCAAAGAAATTATTCAAACTATTAAAAGTTGGCAAAATGCTACTGATAGTGCTATTAAGTCAGCTTCTAAATCATCTTCTGGTGGAAGCGGCGGAAGTGGTGGAGGCGGCAACAAATCTGGTTCCGGTAATCAAAATAACACTAATACGAATGGTAAAAAGAGTGGAGATACTACTACAAATGTAGAACCATTAAAAATGACTTCTGTTTATTGTACCATTGCTATCAATGATGGTATTAAAGGATATGAGCAAAAAGTTAAAAAAGGTTCAACATTTACAGTACCATCACCTACTCGTACTGGTTATAAACTAACAGGATGACGTGTGCCAAATGCTGCTAATACAGGTACAATTACTATTGGTCCTGGTAAGTCATTTACTGTTCCATCTGTTGATAAAATTTCAATTTCGGCAGTATGGCAAGTAGATACTACTAGTAATAAATTTACAAATGCTGCAAAAGATACAAAATTAGTAACTAGTACAGCAGATTATTTAAAGAAAGGTTTAGCTACCGGTGGTTCTGTACATGGTACTGGATTGGTTATGTTACATGGTAGTGATGTTAGACCAGAAGCTGTTTTAAATCCATTACAAACTGCTCATTTTATTGATTTTACAAACACATTGGATAAAATGTATTCTGGAGTAGGACAAACTAATAGTAATAATTCAGTATCAATTGATAACATATCATTTAATGTCGAATCAATGTCTTCACCAGAAGACGGCGAAAAAGCATTTAATATGTTTGTTGCTAAATTTAGAGAAATTGGTAGTCAAACAGGAATAAAAATGAATAATTTTAAAAACACAGTATAGACGTGGAGTTTAGGCTCCTCGTCTTTTTATTTTTACACTAATTCCTCTACTAATTGTTAGAGAGATTAAGTAAAAATGGGAGGAGAGCACATATGATGAATGGAATAAGGATGGTAAAGGCTGGAGAGCTATTTGCCACTTTTATATTTGATGGTAGAGATTGTGCCGATATGGGTGTTTATAATGTAACAAGCGGTTCAGTATATACAATGAATATTGAACCTACTTTTTCAGATGACAAATTAGAAGTACCAGCGTATGATGGTCGTTATTATTATGGAACACAAATTACCGGACAACAATTTCAATTTAATTGTTTTTGCCATGATTTAACATCAACTGAATATGATAGTTTAAAAGCTTGGTTACATCCACGTAAAATTGGTCGTTTAATTTTATCAGATCAACCTTATAAATATTATTTAGTTAAAGTTGTGAGTATATCATCATTAGGAGCCATACCTTTAACAACAATTCAAACTCCACAATATTCAATTTTAGGAGACTTCTTACATGGAGAGGTTGTTTATACAGGTAGTTTTACTGTAACTTTTGAAACGGTTGGTTCTGCATATGGTTATGGTTTATCATATTATAGAGATGATTTAATTTATAACGCAAGTGAAAAATATGGTTTAGATTATTATTATAATACTGGGCTTTTATATAAAGATATGAATCCAAGATTAAAATGAGATGTTGAGGCCAATGCTAAAGACCAGGATATTCCTATGTTTAACCCGGGTAGTGCTGCTGGACAGCCAACATATTTTATTCATAATGATGCAACATTACCAGAACACACGTTTATTCAAATTAATAACGCTAATACGGGAACTTCAACAGTAATAGATGTTGGTGGTATCACTGGTAATATTAATATAGATACTATGGGACAAGTTTTAACAGACGATAATGGCAATATTTATTATGGTCGTTTTTCTGGAACGCGAATGGAAATGAGCCCAAGACCTTATGTAATTGAAATACCAGAAACTTTTGTATATAACATGGAAGATACAGACTTGTTAGAATATGATAGTTTTTATATAGAAGATTATGTAGTTAGTTTTAATCCAAAGGTATTAGAAGTAAATCAAGATTTACTTGGTCAGTATTTTTGTGTATTAGGAAATGGTGGAGCACAAATTATTGCATATGACAAAGATGCCAATACGATTACACTAGATAATAGTGTGTTGACATATGATATACCACCAGCTGTTGTAGAAGAAGGAGTAGTTATTCGTCCTGCAGGAATGGCTTTTAATTATGTAGAAGTTAATAATGTATTGCCTAGTAGTGGTAGTGATGGAGATGTTTGTGTAGTAGACGGAGTTTGCTACGTATATTTATACAATGAATGGCAAGTGTGTACATTCTTTAATGGAGCTGATGATTTCTTGGATAATGAAGGAAATTATCATACGGTTTATAAAGTGTTTGGAGCTACTATGATGCCACTTGATAAACTTACAATTACTACAGGAACAAATATTAAATATAGATATAATGGTTCAACAATTACTGGCTCTAGTATGCCAGCATTTACTTTAGAGGCTGAATTACAGCCAAGATACTTATAGGAGGGAATAGAGATGCAAGATTTTATTAGAATAGGTGGTCCAATAGTTTCATCACCATTAAATGAGAACTTTAGACGTATGGCAAATGCTGTTAGTTTTGCTACTACAAATTTAATATTCTCTCAAGAAAATGGTATAGTTGATAATATCCAAGACATGTATGAAATACAAGGGGCGCTAGATGGTCAAGTATGCTATGTAACATCGAGTGGAGAATTATATCGTTATTCGGTTAAAAAAGAAGATTGGTTTAAAATAGCAGATTTTGGAAATACATTTAGACAAGGTTTTTTAAATTCTGGTGTTGTTATGATGAGTGGACCAATGACTCCTTACGAAGGAGATGAAGGTGATTTTGTTATTCCTCCAGCTCTTATTTATTTTAAAAATAGAGATGGAGACGGATATAATTTAAAAGGAATGTATCTATTTAATGAAAATATATTCAGTAATCAATTACATCCAGGTGTATATTCAGTATATGCAACAATTAGAGATGATTATGAAACCCCTACTTATTATTTTATTAGTGATGGTTTACCAACAGAAGATAGCGTAGATAATGTATATATGGGTAGCTTCTTAGTCGATAGTGATGGAGAAGTTATGACAGATTTCTTATTTACTCTTCCTGACATGGCATTTACAGCTGACCGTGGAACATTTTATATAGATGGTGGTCGTGTTAATGGTTGTAATTTAATTGGTAGTGGTAGTAATCTTGTTAATAGAAATTCAGGATATTATTATGATGAAGGTATTAATTGTCCTATGGGAGAATTACCTGAGACTTACCCAATAACAACTGATAATGGTAGTAATTATAATATTAAATTTTTTGAAGCAAAAAATGTTGACCAGATTTATTACATGTTACCAACTTCGGCAACATTATCGCAACCAGTTACAAAAACAACTGGTTTAATTGCTAATAAATACTATAATCGTACAGCGCGTGAATTACAAGATGTACCTGCTGATCATTTTACTATTCAACAACATTTTATTACACCAACTGGTCAAGATGTTGTTTTATACGGAGATGAGGTTTACAACTCAATGACAGATGCTCTTGCGCATCTTTCTGATACTTTTGGAAACGATTTAGATTTCCCACGTGTTGAGGCAACAAGAATTGTAATTGGTAATGTATCTAATATTGATACACTAGACAGTAGTAAGGTACAATTTTATACTACAAGTAGATTGGCACAGGTTGGTACTATTAGTCCTACTTTCTCTGATGATGAATTTAGAGTGTTTAGTGGTAAATCGTCTGCTACAACTCCAGCAATGATGCGTTTATCATTGGATGAGTTAGAAGATGATGGATATGACGTTGCTGATCATGGTATATATGATTTAACAATTTTACCATATCATAAAACAAGACAATTGTTTAGTTTAAGTAATAAATATATCACTGATAGTATTAGTATTCCAATGACGCAGACTCAATCCGATGTAAGAAATAGTACAACAGGTAATGGTGGTTATGCATTGGCAGATGTACAAGATATTAGTGATCTTATGAGTCGTGTTGCTGATATTGAAGGTGAAATTTGGAAAACAAGTGGTTTAGACGTAGTTAATTATAATAAGGGTATTCGTCAACGTTTATATGGTCATGATAATGATATTGCAGCTCTTTATAATACAACAGCAGACCATACAGGACGTATTACTTCGTTAGAACAAAATAAAGTTAATAAAACAACAACAATTAATGGAATTACTCTAGGTGATAGTACAGCCACTAATGAAGCTAAATCTATTGTATTAACAACTGACAATATTAATGAAGGTTCAAATAATTTATATTATACAGAGGCACGTGTAAGTGCTAATACAAATGTGGTTAATGCTACTACACATATTGGACGCAAGGGTACTGGTACTGAAAGTAACGCCAATCCACATGCAATGAGTACGGATGATATTACTATTTTACCTAATTCATTACATAAATTTGTTAGTGATTACCAATTAACTAGAATTAATAATTTACCAGCAAATACTTTAAATGATATTAATATTTTACAAGATAAAAAAATAGAACATATTCCAGTTTACTCATTGGGTGGTTCTAGAACTAATCCAACCGGAGTAGAAACTTTATTAGGTAATTTTAAAACTTTAAAAATTTATAGTGATGGTGTTGATTTTGATGCTGATACTACTAATAAAGTTTTAACTCTAAATATTAAAGGACAAATTTATGAAAGTACTTGGATGGCAAGATCGCATTATGCTACCTTAGAAGCATTATCACCAGTACAATTAGACGGTTATGTAGATAAATCTGTTACTTCTTTAAGTGCTGATAATATCAGTGGCATGAGTGCAGCAGGTAATAATAAATATTATGGAACTAATAATAGTGGTAATGTTGGTATTTATGATTTACCAGTATATGTTACTACGGTTGATCAAAGTTCATTTGGTCCAATGGATCAAATTATCTTTACTCCAGTTAATGGCTCAGTTACTGAAACACATTTAACTCAAACATTGGCTGATAAAATTAATAATAACTATCATACAATATATGATGGTGGAGTAATTTCAAGTACAGAAATTAACACAATAGACTTTGGAGATAATATGACTGTTACAGTTAACGGTCATAAAGCAACAGTTAATGCTGTTGGAGCTAGCGGCGCTCCTGTAACTCAATTTGCGAATTTAAGTGATGTTGACGTTACATATACGGGTAATGCTGGTAAAATGTTGGTTGTTAATGCTAATGAAGATGGTGTAGAATTAGCCAATAGTCCAGCTTTATCAAATTATATGTTAAAGAGCGTTTATGTTGATCCATCAGATACAACAAGAGTTAAAAGTGCTTTAGCTGCTAAAAATGCCGAAGTGGCCGCAAATTCATTAAAATTAATGAATAAAACAGTTGATGATACATTAACAACTAACGCCGTATTATGAACAGCTGCTCAAATTATTTCAAATACTTCAAGTCAAATTACTAACGAGGGAGTTACGGTTCATTTTGGTACATCAACTCCAAGCAGTTCATTAGGAAAGAATGGGGATATTTATATATTAACAGATTAGGAGGGATAAGACATGGCGGATTTACAAGGTTTAAAATTTGCGGCACCCAATAGTAATAAAGCGAGCTTTAAATATGCAAGTAGTACTTCAATTCATTATGCGCAAATAGAAAGTGGTACATATGATAGTGATACTCAAACATTAACAGTTACTTTTAAAGTTGGAAAAAGTAGTTCTGGATATAGTTTAAATGGTTTTTATGTATCATTAAATCATGATATTACATCATTAAATGGTAAAGACTATCGTCAATCTACCACAGCAGTAGCTCCTGGACCTGGTGAATATTATGTATTTTGTTATAGTAATAATAGTGTACGCAAAGTTTATAATGGATATACAACTTATTTATCAGGATTAAATACTGATTATAATGGTTATTATACTAATAATAGTAGTTGAACCTTTACCGTGTCTGCTAGTAATGTTAGTTTAAGTGATTTAAATAACGGAAATGTACGAGTTTATGTTCAAATGATTATGGATTCACCTTGGAAAAAGATGACTAATAGTCGTTGGTATAATCCTTCGTTATATACAACCGTAAGCCAAAATTACATGTCTCGTTATATGGACACTAAATTAACCCTTGGTACAGCAGTTAAACCTCGTGTTAAAATTTCTTTGAGAGAACAAAATGCAGATGGTAGTTATGGGGCATACCAGGTAGTTAAAGATGAAGAAGTAGACTACGGTAGTTCATATTCTTATTCTGCTTATTCAAGTAGTGATGTATATGAACCAGTAACTTATACTAATAGTTCCGTAACAGAAAATGTGACCGTACAATTAACTGCCTATCGTAAAACATATAATTTTGTAGTCTATCCAAAAGGAGGAACCTATAATGGTAGTTCAAGTAATCAAACTTTTAGTGGTAGATATGGTTCTACTACTGGAGTTGGACTTGTAGTTGCTCCCTCTGGTTATAAATTTGCCGGTTATCATAGTAATGGTTCGTTAACTGGTGTAAGTTCTTCAGATAGTATATTTGAAAAAGGTAATGGTGGTATAGGTGTTTATAATAATAGCCAAAATGGTACTGTTACCCATACTCGAGAACAAGATAATTCGGTACCAAGTGTTGGATATGGAACAGGTTCGGTAGGGTATCGAATTAAAATAGCTAAAGCTACAGGTACGGCAAGTCCGGGCTGCGGTGGTTTTTATTTAGGTACTAGCTCAAAAGCAAGTCATGTTTTTAGGTGTATCGCTTGAGCAAAAGTACCAGTAGGTTACACTGTAAACGATCATCGTAATTCAATAGGAGATGGGGGTTATAGTGAATGATTAACTTCTCGAGCAGGTACTGGCGATTGGTTTAAATATGTTTATGATGTTCACTGTGGATCGTCGGGTACATTTTCAACATTTGGTCATTTGGCTATTTCAGCCAATAATGGAGATAATAATGCTGCTGTAACATGATATTTATGTGCAGTACAAATTACAGATATAACATCTGGTGCATTAGTATATACTTACAATGGTACTGGTTATGTAGAGACTTATTTAGTTCCAAATGAATATACTGTTTCATATAATGCTAATGGTGGAACTGGTGCACCAGCCAGTCAACAAAAAATACATGATGTTAATTTAACTTTAAGCTCAACAAGACCTACTCGCAGTAATACTACATCAACAGGTTATAAAATTACTTTTGATGGTAATGGTGGAACTCCGGGACAAGCAAGTGCAACTGCAACAGATACTATATCATATACTTTTAATAACTGGAAAGCAAGTAATAATACTACTTATAGTCCAGGTGGCACATATTCTACAAATAGTGCAACAACGATGACTGCACAGTGAACTCCATCTACAACGTACGGTTGAGTTACTTTGCCATCTGCTACTCGTACTTACTATACTTTTGATGGATGGTCAAGGGTAGCGGGGACTCGTCCATATTATGGTTCAACATCATCATATCAAGCCACGAGCGCCCATACTTTATATGCCAATTGAACGCCAAATGCGCCGATTAATTTATCATTAACTCGTTCTAGTTCAACCACAAATTCAATTACATTAACATATAGTGATGCTGGTGTAGTCACTAGTAGAACGGTTTATTATCGTAAGGTTGGTGCTAGTTCTTATTCTAGTGCAGCTATACAAACTAATCCTTTTACAATTAGCGGATTAGAAGTAGATACAAATTATCAAATATATTATACAGCTTCTAATAGCGCAGCATCAAGTTCAACAACGGCGCAGCAATTTTCAACATTATTAACGACGCCGACTGTCAGTGATTATGATATTAGTGCTATTACACCATTTACTGCTACAGCATATATTACTGCTTCTATTACACCAAGTAGAACTTTACAATATAGATTTAGTAGCGATAATGGAACAACTTGAAGTTCATGACAAAGTAATAATACATATACGCATACGGGTTTAAATGAAGAAACTCAATATACGTTTGCATTTCAAGTAAAAGCTATACATACGAGTACAAATGCTTCTGATACAACAAGTGGTGTGTATACTAAAACTTATACAACTCCAGCAGATCAGGCTCAAATTTGAGGTAAAGATAATAATACCTGGAAACATGGTAAAGCATGGGCTAAAAGAAATGGAGAATGAGTAAAAGCAAAAAAAATATATACAAAGGTTAATGGCACGTGGGTCATTAACAAAAATAGTTAGGAGGGAAAATTATGGCAACTTATCCAATTAAAATGGTACAAGATGAAAATGGTAGTCCATTTGTACCTTTAACCAGTGCATCGGCTGTAATGGATAGTAATAATAATTCATTACAATCATTGTTAAGTGGTAAATATAATGTTGTTAATAATATAACAACTGCTACAGCTGGACAGGGAGTATTAGATGCAGCCCAAGGTAAAGCTTTAAGTGATATGATTACAGGTGGTATTACCGTAATATCTGGTGGAGGATTTACTGCAAAACTTGATAATGGTTTGTGTATATTCGCTGCTCGTATTGCGGATATTAGTCAGTTGACTTGAAGTCCATATGCCGAAGTTATTTTTCCAGTAGACCCAGCATTTATAACTATTAATTATGTTGGTTTAACACCAGAAAATACAAGCGGTAGTTATATGGGGACGCAATTTGAATATGCTTTACCAGATTTAACTGAATTATATTTATTTACGAATGATCCAACATCAACAATTGGATTAAATGTAATAGTAATTGGAACATGAAAATAAGAGAACCAGAGAGGTTCTCTCTTTTTATTTTCCTATAATACGCTCTACTATATTAATAGAGTAAAATAGAAAAGGAGGTAATAATGGCAACATTTAGAGAGGTACGCAGAGGCGATGGAAGTGGAGCTACATTATTTTATAGATTGGATGCTGCCAATACAATAGACCTAGGCGATTTAAATATAGATACAGAAAGTGTTCTTTATAGAACTGGTTTAGAAATTTCACAGATGACTGATGATAAACCATATATAGTATTATGTACAGAAGATTATGTTTATACCGATCAATATGGTGCTTTGATTTCTGTAGAAAGAGGTACTGTATATGAAATGGAACATGGAACTGTTGTTGATGCCATTTCTATTGGTGGAGGCGGAGGAGGCGGAGGAACGCCTAAAAGTAATTTGTCCACTGCAAATTCACCATTAGAACAAAATGTTTCAATTAAGGCAACAGTTAATTTGAGTATTCATTTTTTAACAACTGCATTGAAAAAAACAGGTACTGTAAAATTATATGTTAATAATGTATTAAAAAGTACTAAAACCGTTGAATCTGGTAATGATTGTGAATTTGATGTTTCTAAATATTTAAAATTGGGTTCAAATTATTTTACGATTAGAACTAGTGATGATAATGATGCGGAGAAAAATTTTGATTTCTTAGTAAATGCTGTGCAATTAATTTTATCTTCAGGATTTAATGGTAATATTCCTATACCTAGTACATTTGATTATATATATAGAATTAAAGGTTCTGGAGAAAAAACGGTCCATTTTGTATTAGATGGAATTGATACAACCGTAACGACGACTACAAGCGATGTTGATTTAACACAACATTTTACTAATTTGACACATGGTGCACACACTTTAACAGTATATGCAACTGCTGAGTTAGAAGATGAAACCATGTATAGTAATGAATTAACATATTCATTGTTAACATATGCTCCTGGTCATTTAGAGACAATTATGTTAAGTAATTTCGATATAGAAAGTTGTATGGAAGGAGAGCAACTAAAAATAGATTATTTAGTTTATAATCCTAATGCATTGATTGCAAATGTTAGTATGTATATTAATAATGAAAAAATTATGGATACTACAGCAGATAGAACGCAACATTATTGAAATGTTTCTAATTATCCGTCTGGAACTACAACATTTAAAATTGTATGTGAGGACGCATCAATAGAAAAAACAGTAGAAGTTGAGCCAATTAGTGTAGATATTCATGAAGCAACTGAAGGATTGGAATTAAAACTTACTGCCACTAATAGAAGTAATCAAGAAAACGAACCAAGACGTTCTACTTGAAATTATAATGATATTTATTGTCAAATGAATAATTTTAATTGACAAAGTAATGGATGGATTGATGGTAAATTAAAATTAACAGGAAAAGCAAATGTTGTTATTCCATTTAAACCATTTGCGTCAGATTTAAGAAGAACTGGTAAAACAATTGAAGTAGAATTTATTACATATGATGCCTTTAGCAGTGAAAGTAAGTTAATTAGTTGTATAGATGACGCTGGTATTGGTTTTGATGTTACTCTTGATAAAAGTATTTTAGCATCAGAACAAGAATCTGTTTCAACACAATTTGGAGAAGGCACAAAAATTAGAATTTCATTTGTTATTGAATCATCTAGTTCAAATCGTTTAATTAAAACTTATATTAATGGTGTATTAAGTGGATTAAAACAATATGCTATAGATGATAACTTTCAACAAGCAATTCCTACTAATATTATTTTAAATCCTGATGCTGAAGAAGTAGATATCACAACGGTAAGAATATATAATCGAGCATTAAATAGTAAAGAAATTGTAAATAATTGAATATATGATATGTCAGATATATCTGAGAAAATTAATACTTTTAATAAAAATCAAATTTATGATTATTATGGTAATATTTCTTATACTAAAGTTAAAAATTTTCTACCAGTAGTTATTGTAACTGGTGCTATGCCTACATATAAAGGTGATAAAAAGAAAGTTAAGGTTACTTATGAGCATAATATAAAAACTAATTATAATTTTGAGCAAGAAAATTGTACAATTGATGTACAAGGTACTTCATCTCAATATTATCCTCGTAAAAACTGAAAAATTAAATTGGTTAGCAAGGTGCAAGTAGATGATGGTTGACTTGAAGAAAAAACATATTGTATGAAAGCAGATTTTATGGAAAGTTCTCAT
>Ga0310690_10004838_pt1 | contig 18755 bp, 18 predicted proteins | sample AusTroGonzalo_MG_2_FD_207661 | JGI IMG/M metagenome (GOLD analysis project Ga0310690, IMG submission 207661) | Bovine rumen microbial communities from tropical cattle in Woodstock, Queensland, Australia - Gonzalo_04 (v2) (version 2) | ecosystem: Host-associated > Mammals > Digestive system >...
CGAACTTCTCATACGACATCTTCATTACGTCGAAGCAGTTCTGCCTGTCGACGTCGATGTTCACGTCGGTCTCACCCTTCACCTCGTTGTTGTCGTTCAGCTCGAAGTACTGGAGCCATTCCGACTTAGTGATGCTCACACCACGTCCGGTCGTCCTATTATAGATAGGTGTCAGTACCTTCCATGATGACACAAGCGAAGACTGCGACTCCCTGTTCAGGTTCGCCTGAAGCCTGTCAGCGAAGTCCTCTATTGATGAGCAGAAGAACGAGAAGGTGGCAAGCGATGTGTACGTCAGCTTGTTTGCCGCTGACTGAGGATTAAGCACCACGTCCTTGAAACCGAAGAAACGTGTCTTATCGCCAATGGCATAGAACTTGATATTATCGTAGGTGAATCCCTCGCCGTAAGTGCCTCTGCGGGCTTTCTTTACGACGTTCGGATCATAGCTGATGGAGAATACCTCGCCGCGATACGTAAGATAGTCGTCAAACTGCCAGTCCACGGGCTCGGCGCTCTTCACGGTCACGGTCACGTACTCGTCACGCATCCATTCCCCGTGATACTCCAGCTCGTGTACTACAGCCTTCGCTGCGCCACTCTTACTATATATCGTCCACTCACTCATGATAGTGCGCCGTTTGAGTATTGAACACTGTAAACCGGGTCTGTCACACGGAACTTCACCTTGAAGACACCGATCACGTCGCTGACGAAACTGCCGTTGACGTATTTACCGTTTGAATCGTCATAGGTAAGAAGTTCGTTGCCGACTTCCGTCACGTAAACCCCTCGCCTACCTGTCTGTGTGTACTCGTCATACACTGCAAGCAACGGACTGCCACTAGTATTCTTTCCGCAGATAAAGTCTATGAAGCTCTTCAGCTCGTTCTTCATCTGATCCTGCGACCCTACGTACAAGAATTTGACCTCCATTTCGTATGCCTTGAACCTGAGACCGTCGGTAGGGATGTACACATCCTCCCCATCCTCGTCGTACCAGTCTCGCTTTGGCAAATCCTTCGTCTCAGGAAGATACTTGAAAGGAAACTCCTGACACACCACATGAAATGCCGTCTGCGTATCAACAACCTGACCTACATTGGTGTATGTAGAGCCGTTGTATGTCTGCTGTTGAATTAGGAGTTTCTTGTATTCCATATCGCTTTTTGTGTTGATGTTTAGTGGCTATGCCACGTAATTTTTCCACAAAAATAGAGAGAAAAGGCACTTTAAGAACAAACTTTCCCTACTTTCTTCAACTTTTTCTTTAAACATGTTGCATAAGTCGTTGGAAATGACTATTTTTGCAACGGATTAGAAAATGGGATTGAACAAATGGAAGGAAACGAATTAAGCATCAAACTCAGGGAGTCTGCAAGGAAAATCGGACTTTGCGACCAATGGTACAACGAATGGAGCGATGAAACCGATGAAGACGGACTCATCGAGAAATACAAGCGCGGCCTCGACTTCTGCATAAAGCGCCGCTGGCCGACAAAGACCTTCATCAAGCACAACTTCTCGCAGGACTTCCTCCGTCTTCACGGAATACTCGTAGACGATACCCGCTCCTACCCTGTCCGCGACGCGAACCGCAGGCTCATGTATCTCAGGGAGTATGTGCTGCTCGGAAAAAGCAACGCCACCATACGCTACTCATTCCGTCCCCACGTCTGCAATGTGTGGGTCTGTGACAATGCCCACGTCACGGTATATGTGAAATATGGCGCGTTCATACTTATCCATCTGTTCGACAAGGCGACTGCAGACGTACACACCGACCTTGTAAGCAAGGTAACGGTAATCAAGCACACACCAGACGTTAAAATAAAGAAGGATGGAGTCGTAACAATAAAGGACGAGTTCCATTATCTGGATTAATCTCAATTCATCGTAACATATAGTTCAGGTTTTTAGTTATTCATTGGGTCGGTCATCCGTGAGGACAGCCGACTTTTTTTCTGTTTTGTTACATTATAAAAACGAAAAAAGGTTAATTCGTGAAAATTTACAAAACTTTGTAATTATCTTATTATTAAAACGTTTTGTTTTATTGATAAGAACTTTTATTTTATCAATAAGATAATTTATTCTAATTTTCGACAATTATCTTATTAGAAATAATAATTTATGGAACAATTTAGTTATCTTTGCATCTCCAAGGTGAATGTTAATAATCACTAACGAGGTCTTTGAAAATTTGGAGGGTATCGAAAATATGCCTATCTTTGCAGCGTTCAAAGTTTTCACTGGCAGATGGAGTTCTGCCGCACGTTGTATATGTTGTGGCATTTTTTGTGCCTTGTAGATACGTGCGTACCCCGTGCAATCTGTTGTAATGACGATTGCGAGCCAGTGAAGAAGCTTTGAACAGCGGGTAGTACGCACATTTTTATTATATAGGTGTGCCTTTCCCGTATAATGCCTGTGAAGGCAATTTTAGCAACATCGGACGAATTACCGCCCACTGACATGAGATTTGGACTGCGGGAAATGGCACACCGCTATATAAAAGAGTGCCAATGTTTATTAATTCTTCACAATATGGTACACAATCAAATTCGGGAATTAATTCCCATCGAAGTCCACAACGGACAACAAGCAGTTAACGCGCGACATCTTTACGAGTGGCTTAGAGTCAGAAAGAACTTTATCCCTTGGATGCAGAACCAGATTTCACGCTGCGACCTCATCGAAAATGTTGATTATGAGGTTTTGGACTTAAAGGTACAAAACCCACAAGGTGGCAGACCATCAACGGATTACGCCCTCTCAATCAACGCCGCCAAGGAGATTTCCATGATGTCACAGACAGAGAAAGGTAAGGAAGCCCGCCGTTACTTCATCGAGTGCGAGAAAATCGCCAAGCAGAAGAACGACCTCTCTCCTGCCCTACCCAAAGACTTTGAAGAAGCTCTTACCCAACTTCTCGCTCAGGTGAGGATGAACAAGCAGCTGGAGATTGAGAACCAGGAACTCCATCAGGACGTGCAGACTCAGCACAACATCAACTGTATGCTGCAGGGAGAAATCGACACACTCCAGCCGAAAGGACGTGTCTACGATCAAGTCATCAGCACTCCTAACGACCTCGGACTGAAAACCACGTCAAGCGTAGCCAACGAAATCGGAATGAGCGGACAGAAGCTTAACAAGATGCTTATCGCCTGTGGAATCATCTACAAGCAGGGAGACGGCGACTACCTGTTCACAAGCGACTATAGAGATTGGGACTTAGGAAAGACTATATCATGTATCGTGAATGAGGAGAAAGGTCTTGTGAAGACATATATCAAATGGAATACACGCGGGCGTGCGTACATACACGCATTGAACGACACCAACTGGGACAAACGCAGGGCATGGCACTTGCTGAGAGACGGAAAGGAGGTGGCTGCGGTATGAGTAAGCACAAGAATATCAAGGAATACTGCGATGCTGGATTCATTACAGTCGATGAATTGAAGGAAATGATTCTCACCACGGCTCTCAACCTCGGTTGCGAGGCTGCACATAACTTCGAGGAAAACCCGCATCAGACGGAACAGGCATTTACGACATTATATTTTTTCAACGACCTGTTGGACACGACGGAATAAGTGGCACTTATCCTGAAATAAGGCAGGGTTATTCTGAAATAAGGGACGGTTATCGCAAAATAACCGCCCCCTATCCTTTTCTTGCTACATGGCTTCGTAACACTTTTTGCCTGCCTATGTAACAAGTGTTGGAAGGCTTCGTAAAAATCAGCAAACAAAAGTTAAAGATTTGGCGGTTTAAGAAATAATTCCTATCTTTGCAACGAACTAAAAACAAAAAGTTATGAGAAAGATTTTATTTTTATTGGCTATTATGCCTTTTGCATTTGTAGGATGCAGTGGCGATGATGACAGCGATAGTGGCTCATCTTCAAAAATTGTTGGTGTTTGGTATGAAACATTTTATTGGGATAATGGTTCATATAGTGGCAATCCGAATACATGGCACACATGGGGGCTTGTCTCTCCTTATGTTCACGAATTTAAAGCCGACAAAACCTACAAGTATTATAGGTCGATAAATGATTATAAGGCTGGTAAATATGATGCAAATTATTCAGGGACTTACACATTCGACGGTGAATACCTTGCTATAAATGGAGGATTCAAGAAAAAAATCACGTTTACAGAAAACGGAAACGGTTTTGAATGGGAACAGACAGCTATTTGTACAAGATATACAGCAAAATAAAAAGGAGGCACAAACCTCCTTTTTATTCTTTAAGCCATTGGAACTTTCCAAGTCTTATTCTTTAGGCCATTGATGTTCTCAAGAATAGCCTGATTACTCCGTTCTATTGCATCGTTACTCCGCATAATTGCAGCTGTGTTCTGTTGAATGTTCACAAGACTTGCGTTGCCACTTGTTATGGAAGAATAGAACAATGGAAAATATTGTGCTGACAAGTTTTCGATATTCGAGGTTGATGCTCTCGTCGCATTCAGATAGCTGGCCAACAGGTCTGCTGTCTGCTCAGTGATTCCTTTGATTCCACTGGAAGTTGAAGAACTGGAATCATTCTTGTCAAGAGTCATTCCTTGAGACTTCATGAAGTCCTCCCATCTATTGTAGAAGGTCTGTGTCGCCTCAATCATTTTCTGACCTTCGCCACCTTCACCAAAGAACTCTGCAACGTCTCTCATTGCAGCATCAATCGTACCTTCAGGATTCGTAGCGTCAAACGAACCTCCCTCGCCATTCTCACCAAAGAGCCGTTTTTGCAGCCGCTCCATCATCGGCTGGATAATACCGAGTGAAAGCATCTTTCGGAGAACCTGTCGCATGATATCCTGAACGGTATCTTTGAATGCCTCAGCCGCATCCTCACCATTCTCAAACGCTGTCATAAGAGCATCGCCAATCTGGTCAGCCCATCCCTTGAGGTCGATTCCGAAGAGTTCATCAGCCAAATCCTGAGCAAAGTTCAGGATAGTCATGTCAAGTTCTGCCATTTTCTGCTTGTACTCTTCAAGTGCTTCGCTTGACGAGTCCTTCTTTTCTTGCTCAAGGTCAAACATCTCCTCGTACATTTCACGCTGCTTCTTCAACGCCTCCAGTTCCTGCTTGTAACCATTGCCAGATAGTCCACCACGGGAATAATATTCATACATGGCAGATGCGCTCGGATTCATATCAATAGTCATTCCGAGGAAATTCCTTGAATTCATCTGTGACTGATACTGAGCAGCCATTTGTCTTCTTAAATCACCCCTATCATATCCAAGAGTCCTTTCCCTGATATTCTTGATGAGATTCAGTGTGTTGTCTATCTTGGAAACCTCACGCTTCAGTTCCTCTATCTGGCGTTCACGCTTTTTGTCATGCAGCTGTGCTATACTTGTGATACCTCCGATAGCAGCACCAGCAGCCATTCCCCAAGGGCCAAAAGCACTTAGCGACTGCGCACCTCCAGCCATGCCGCCAAGAACACCAGCCGCATCGCCAAATGCATTCGCCGCACCATCCATACCCAATGCCTGGAACATGTTCGACAGCATATCAGCACCATTCGACAAATCTTGGAACGCTTTTGCAAGCTGGTCTGCCGTCTTCTGCGCCTTCTGCATGGATTCTGCAGCAACCTCCTCTTCCTTTGCCGCATCCTCATCACCTTCAGTTCTCAGCTTGTTAGCCTTATCAAGATGATGGTTTATCAGACCTTGATAGCCGCCACCGAGATATGCACCGACACCGCCTCTCATGCCAAGGAATCCGTCAGTCCTGAATTCAGCAGCAACCTTGTTCAACTTTGCCACCTTGTCAGTATAGTCCTGTATGGTAATGATACCTGCATCTAACTGAGCCTGCAGGCTGGCCAACTCTCTGTTATACGCTCCAGAGAACTCGCTTTTAGCCATCTGACGTGAATTATTGTAGAGATTTGAATACATTGTAGTAGCCTGCCAGTTCTTAGTCTCAAGAGTGGTCTTTGCGGACGTAGTCCTCTTGTCTGCCTCCTCTTGCGTTATCACACCCTCTTTCAGCAGCCTGTTTGTCGATTCGAGAACCTGATTATACTCTTCCTGATTTCTGGCCTGTATCGACTGAAGGTCTACAAGGGAACCGAGCCACTTTGCATAGTCCTGTATGTCCGACTTGACGATTTCCTCCTGTGCCTTCTTCCAGTCCTTGAGACCATTCTGGACACCCTTTATCTTATCCTTGGCTATGTCAAGATTTTCAGCGTACTTGTCTATCTCTTCATCGCTCATGCCAAGAACAGACTCGAAATCGATCCCCGTTCCAGCAAACTTGGAAACATTCAGACGCTTGAGGTCTGCAGCTGTAGCTCCAGGCGTTATACCAGTAAGCCTTGCTGCAAGCATCCTGTCACCAGTCGTTGAAAGCACGGAATTGAATATATCCCACTTTCTCGTCAACTCATCAATCTGACGTGTCATCTCACTGGCGAACTGCTCCTGCTTACGGCCAAGTTCCTCAAACTCCACATTATTTATAGCGTCGCGTATCTGCTTGATAGCCTCCACCATATAGGAGTTCTTGTGCTTCGGGTCGTTGTATATCTTCTCTGCCTCAGTAAGGAGACTTTCAAGGTTCTGCTTGTACATGGGAATGGAATCAAGAGACAGTTCCTGATTGAACTGGTCTTTAAACTGTTCAAATAGCGGCTTGAACTGCTCCTGAACCTTTGTCAGGGCACTACCCTCGCCTACCTGTTTCTCGTACTTATTATACCATTCGTATGCATCCTTGTACAGTTTTATGACTTCACGGAGACGCTTGGCTTCCTTATCCTCGTTGCTGCCTTTATTCTTTTTTGCGTTTGCCTTTTCCTGCTTTGTCTGCCAGTTTGCGCCGAAATGCTTCTGGAATTCTTCCCACAGCTTATCATTGCTCTTCTGTTCCATATAATCCTCAAAGTTCTTCTGGTTCCAAGCACTTGGCGCAAATGGTGCAGGAAGTTCCTTAGGAAGGTTGTCTAACTTGAATCCAAGATGAATAAGCACTTGGCCTGCGTTGTTCATTTCAGTCTGAGCAGCCTCTTGTGCAGCCTTTGCCTTCTTGTATATATCTTCTCTTGAATCGTTAAAGCCCACCTTAAAATTAAGTCCATGCTCATCAAGCCAGTCTTGCATCTCCTTACGCCATCCTGTCAAACTCTCAGTCACCTCTCCTGTACTGAAGTCGATATTCAGATGCCATGTCTCGTTGAATATCTTTTCGAGAAGATCACGTCTGACATTGTCTGTCATTCCTGGTACTTTGTCTATCTCAGAAGACACGGCCATCCATGCTGTCTTTATATGGTCTGCATTTTCCTTCCAATCTTTTCCGAATGTTCCCGCATATTGATTGTTGAGACGGCTTGCAAAGTTCTGCAAGTCGGGCATCACCTCGTTACGCATTCTCTCTTCCATCTGGTTCAATGCTGCCGAATAAGCATTGAACGCAGCACTTGCACCTTGTGCGTTACTATACAGCATGGGGGCAAATACTTTATTCCAGTCTGTGTTGCGAATGTATTTCATCTGCTCCACCAAAGGAAGGGCGTTGCCACTCGCATCCGTCCTGCGCTTGAAAGCATACTTTTTCTCAAGTTCATCAAGCGTCTTCTCAAGTGCTATACGATGCTGAAGCAGTTCCTGTTCGGCTTCATCGGCCTCTTTTACATTGCCAATATAATCTTTCACATTTTCCGTGAAAGTGTCATTAAGCATGTTTCCAGTGGCTTCATTGGCATTGCTGGCGAAAGATTTTGTCTTTTCAAGGTCTGCATAGGCATTCTTGGTTGATTCGAGTTCCTTCTTCAGATATTCATACCTTCCGGCCAAATCATCAATTGCCTGCGCCTCCGTCTGTATATTATGGATATTCGGAGCGTAGTTCTTCAGAGCGTCCATGATATCAGTGATAGCCGTGGAATATTCCGACTCACTCATCTTGCCGTTTTTACCAGAGTATTTTTCCATTGTCGCTGCAAGATTCTTGTAACCCTCTGAGCCTTTCTGTCCAAGCCGCTCTATACTCTCTTCAATCTCCGCATTCCTCTGCTTCCACCTCATAAACACCTCAAATCCGGCAGTAATCGCCATAAGGGCTATACCTACAGGATTCAGCAACATGGATTTTAATGCTACGCCAACACCCCGTATGGATAAAGCAAGACTTCTCAGACGCAGACCCAGACCAGCCGAAGCAATTCCAAGTTTACCTTTGGTTGCAATAGACGTCAATTCGGCTCGTGTAACGCCAAACGTCGCAGCAGCAAGTTCGGCTTGATCAACTGTCAGTTTTTTCGTAGCAACGGCATTGAGCAGCTGTTCACGTGTGACAAGTTTCAAAGTAACCATCTCATCTATCTCGTCCGCAGTCAGCCTCTTCACGGCAGCACTGTTTACGCCAAGTGCAATGGCCTTGGCATTCAGCGTTCTTGTCGTTGCACCCAATGTACTTCCATAGGTCAACATCTGCGTGTTAGCAGCAGCAACGGCAACACGATAAGTAATGAATGCAGCCGTGCCATATCCTACAACCCGCGCTGTTTCCTCCCAGTTACGTGTCAGGAACATCAGCGACTCGGCAATCTTCTTCAGGACTGCTCCAATACCTCCCTCGGCCATCTCGCCGTACATAATATCCATCGAGTCCCTGAGGTTCTTGAACTTGGCATTGACGGCATCAGCCATCGTCTCCTGCATATTGAAGAACATACCACCTTCGTTCGTCAGGTCCTTGATGACGGCTATCACATCTTCATAGCCAATTTCCTTCTTAGAAACTCGCTTTCGGATTTCCGCCGTAGAAACAATCTGTCCCTCAAGCTTTGTCAAACGTTCAGACAGCTTTTGCAGCATAGGGATATTATTCATGGCAAACTGACGGAGCGTATAACCTGTCAGCGCACCCTCAGAACGGACGTGTCCCAATGCCAAGGCAAGACGTGAAACCTCCGTACCTGCACCAGCAGATATATCAGCAAGACGCTTCGTCATATCAAACAACTCGCTCTGCTTGAATCCATAGGCAGAGAGCTGCTTGGTATCTTTATCCAGTTCCATGACACCGAACGGAGAAGTAAGGGCAAGTTCCTTGATCTGGTCAAACAAGTGCTGACCTGCTGCCATGTCGCCAAGGATTGCACCGATAGACAGACGCTGTTGTTCCAGCTGACCACCAATCTGTATGATATTGTGCACGAACTGTTGTGCGCCCCATACGCCAAGGTACTGCATCGCCATAGACTTCAAGTCCGAAAGGATATTTACCTGTCCTTTCATTTGGTCTGTACTACCTTTTATGGCATAGGCAAGCCTCTGCTCTGCCTCCGTCAGTTGGATGGTGGACGATGTAGCCTGATTTTTTGCCCTGTCGTATGCTTTCGTAGCATTTGCAGCCTGACGGATTGCACCGCTCATATTGTCGAACACCCTGACAGCACCAGTGTAATCGCCAACGTTCATAAGTTGGCGCATCTTCTGTATAGCACCCTGAATCTCCGCTTGCAGGCGGTGCATCTCGTCCGAACCGCCATTCGCTTTAATATAGTTCTTCAGTTCATTGAACGCTATGCCAAGCTTCTTTATCCTTGTTTCAGACTGGCTACTGCCTTTGTCCACCGATTTGTTGAAGGCCTTGGCTTCATTGATTGTTTCCTTATAGCTCGTTCTCAATGCAGAAAGAGATGAAGCAAGCTTTGCAAGTTTCTCTGAACTCATCCCCTTTGCAATGGCATCTGCAAGGGATGGGGCACTTGTTATTTCCCTGATTTCGTTCCTGATTCTGTTAAGATTTGAGAAATATTCGCCAAGTTCACGACCAAAGGCTCCGCCACCGCCTTTACTCTGCTGGATGTTGACTATCTCCCTTTTGATGTTCATCAAATCAGCCATCAGCTTCTGGTATCTGCTGAACAGAGCTTTCTGGGAATCAGTAACTTGTGTCTCTGTTTTTCCAGTCTTAGACGCACTTTCAGAAACCTTGTTTTGTGCAGCTGCAAGATTGTTCAATTGCTCTGTAAGTGTACGGATGGTATGTTGTGCTGCATCAGCCTCCTTCCTAACCTTATCAAAATCCGCTGTCAGCCTCTGAATGATTTCGGACGAAGAATCCAACTTGACGGCGGCACTTAGGTTGGAAAGAACGTCTTTTAGGTTGGTGACATTATGCATCAGTGCGTTTATATCTGTAGTCAGACGTGTCAGACCTTCAATCTTACCAATACCTGAAAACGCGCTTTGCAGTCTGTTAAGCTCACCGATTATCTTGTCTATCACCTCTTGGAGGGACTTGAATTTCTGAACGTCAAACAAACTTGTCTGCGCCGTTGCCCCTGTTCCTCTCAATTGACTCAGCTTCTCTTCTGCGGCAACAACCTTGTTTTCCTCTTTTGCAAGAGCCGCCCTACCCTGCTGAAGTTGCTTGAACTGTTCGACAAGTTCCTTTACTGCGACTGTTACGTTCTGTATTTCAGTAGCCCATCTTGCAAAATCGCCGGTCAGGTTGACGTTCATTCCGCTTTTCAGACCGCCAATAGCTGCTTCTATACGTGTCAATGCCGTCTCAAAAGCCTGAGCATCTTGCGTCGGCTTCTTAAACGTATTATCAGATGCCGAATGACTCTTTTGCGCTTCAAGGTCTGCTAACTTCTTACGTGCACCTTCAAGACGGAGAGTGTAATTCTCTATCTCGCCGGTAAGCGTCTGATAGTTGCTGTTTCGTGTACCACCGACAAGACGGCTACGCTCTTCTGTTAATTCTCTTATCTTTGCAGTATATCTTTCAATACTTTGGCTCGTCCTCTCTATATCGGCTGCTATTCCGCGTCCAGCAATATCACCAGTACCACCCGCGCCCTTAGACAGGATAGAGAACTCTCGATTCAACGCAGCAACCTCATTCCTGAGATTGCGTAATGCTGTCGTATCTCCAATCTGACTCAACATCTTAACTGCGGCATCCACCCCCTCAAGAGAAACCTTTAGAGTAAGCAATTTCTGCAATTCACCGTTTGCTTTGGTAAACTCTTGCTTAATCTTATCTAACTGCTCTTGTGCCGATTTTATGCCGACCTCGAACATCAATGTATTTGCCATAATGAGTCTAATTTTTGTGTTATGCAGCAAAAATAGTCAATACTTTGACTATCAGCAACAAACAGGGTGAGAAAGCGCAGGATTAATTGAAAACATATTGCTTTATATATTATAATATGTATAACAGAGGCTGATAAAGAAGAAAAGAAAAAGAAAAAAAAGAAAGGGTCAATCGTTGATTTTTGAAGAAAATCGACATGATGTTTTTTAATTTTGATTTATTTATTTGTTATTATTATATGATACCTGACAACTTTTTCTATCAAGACCTGACATCTTTTTCTCCTTGTGTCTGACATCTTTTTCTACCCCTCTGACTGCTTTCTCTCCATCATGCATAACCTTTTAAAATAAAAAGTCGATTTTTTTGAACACACCATTTATATAAATATTACAGTTCGTATCTTTGCAGTGGTTATAAAACGTTTATGTATTATGGTATTTTACAAAATCCTCTTTAAACAGAGAGAACAGATTACAGGTAGCATGGCTATCATATATTCAACTTTAGTAGGACAATCTCTTATGGCGTATGGAGAGTTGTTCGACCATGAAGGAACGTTCGATTATGAGAACGCAAAGGAATATATTCATGAGGCAACAGGAGACGGGAAGTACTACATTGATTGCGTGTATATTAATGTATCTCATTTGTCAAGATATACGGGAATGACAAAACAAAACGTCAGGCTTACACTACACAGATTGAGAAATGAACATTATATTTCCGATGATAACGAAAGGATCTATTGCCCAATAAATTTATTAGACAAAGGTTTTATCAAAATTCCAGAAAGGACGAACTTAAAGGGATGGCAACTTATTGATTATGCCTTTATGAAAGATAGAGCCAAGCTTTATGGAGGAAGCATTGACACCTGGGCATCAAAACTAAGAGAGCTATTAAACACAACAACTGATAACGTGTATAAGACTATTGAGAGGTTGAAACAAAAAGGTTATGTTAAAAGAGATAGTAATGGGCATCTTCTTATTAAATAAAAACGAGGGAAGCAAAAAAAGACTTCCCCCATCTGGTTATAAAACACCTGTATGGTATTCCGTCTGCAAAGGTACATTATTTTTTGAACTAATGCAAGTATTGATAGATATAATTTGAAGAATTAAATGAAAAAGAATGGGTGACACCCGAAATGCCACCCAAAAACAACACGGCAAGTGATGGTTACTTACAAGGTTCACCTAACACTCTGACGGCCTGACGCATCAGGAATCCAGTAAGCCACGCACCGTCTTCGCTCCCAAATGGGATGTCATAATAATCGTGGATAGCCACTGAAGCATGATAGAGGCATTCGTGCGCTATTGTATCCCAATGCTGAGCACTTGACGTGGCCCTGCCGATGAACACAAGACTCATTCGAATGTCACCACGGCTCACGCACATACCTGAATTCTCCTCGTATAACAGCACGTCGATGGCATGGTCAAGACTTTCCCCGTGCATACCGAAGGCCATCATGTCCTGACGCATCTCGTATTCATCAAGTCTTCTGAGGTCATAGCATATCACTATCCCCCACGAACCATCCACGTCCAAATACTTTGTATTCATAAACTACACGAACAACCCCCACATGATGGGAATACCCTTGTTACACATCTTTGCAACGAAACAGGCCAGTACGTTTGTCGGATCGCCATCAGGGTCGCAAATGGTTTCCTCTACGTATGTGGCTCTCATTTTGTCGGTGGGCAATGACTTTGCATAATCCGCGATAGTCATGTGATACAAATACCAACCGTCGAAGGTACTCTCATCAGGAATCTCCACACCGTTCGCTTTCAGGATGCTTATCACATCGTCAACGGAACGGATGGTGACAGGCTTCATCTCCTTGGTAGCCGCATCCTCAAGCTCCATATTACTAATCGCCCACGATGCCAGCTTACGGCTGAAATGACCTTGGTACAGGGTCTGGTAAGCCGCCTCTTCTTCACTCATTAAGTATTTCATAATCTTTTCTTTTATTTTATGCCACTTAAAATATAAAAGTAACATATTGGTTATCAACTAATTACGTTTCATTTAAAGATTAAGCAGATTGAAAACTGCTTATTTTCTTTTCTTTTTTTGCCACCTTCCAAAAGAAAAGGCCAGGAGAGAACCCCTCCCAGCCTCACTTTTAGATATACCTACCCATTGAGTCACGACGGCGGAACTCCTCTTCCTCGTGGTCTTTCCATCCGTCATAGTACCCGTCCTTGTAAGCCTCTTCCGTGCGGTAGTGCTCACTTGGGTAGTTCTTGTAGTTGCCACTGCTTACCCAACTGCCTGAGTTGCCTCTGTAGCTGTGTCGCATGTGTTCGCGCATGCTGGAGCGCATCTGCTCCTTGCTCTGCTTGTCATCGTTGATTACTATTAATGGCATAGTCGTAAATGTTTTTAAGGATTACGCTTGGAAGGGGTGAACAGTTCATTCAGTTTCTCAAGAATCGTGTCTATCTTCCTGTCTGTCTTCTCCTGCCTATCTTCCAGAGACTTGATGCTACGGTCACGGTCTTTCTCTTCTTTGTATCGAGGGTTGAGGGTTTCGAGCATTTTCTCACCTTCGGCAAGCACAGACTGATGATAGTCAACCTGCTCAAGAGCTTTCTTTGATGCCTGAATCATCGAGTCAACACCCTGAAGCATTGCCTCCCGTGAACAGCTGACAAACGTCTGCCCGTTATTGTAAGATGATGTCTCGGCATTTGTCGGAAGGTTGCTGAAAGGTACGTCCGCACCATTGATAGTAACCACCATATCAACTACGAGGTTCTGACCTTGCATTGTTGCGAGGCCGTTGAATATCGCTGGCTGGTTTGTCTGATAGGGAGACTTCGGGTCGCTCTTAGACTTCACCACGCCTACCTGTAAAACAGGCTTCTCACTTTTCTGTAAAACGTAGAACGGCTGACCCGCTCCCAAAGCATTGAAATCCATTGTTTTCTACTTTTTTTGTTAATAAATTCCCTTTTTCACACGGTTGTACGTGACATAAGTTGCAGAATGCCGTCGAAACGGTTATTGAACACAAGGAATACTCCTGTGCCACCAATGAGGTCTGCGACGGTAGCTGGCGTTCCGTCAAACAACGTCAAAGCCCTTGTCGTACCGTTTAGGGTAAGAGTAATAGGCAATGTACCTGTTGTGCCTGTAGGTATAGCATCCGACAAACGGACGGTAAAGTAACCTACTGGCTGTATGCGACGAAAACCTAATGCAATGTCAACTGATTCTGTACCAACCGTAACATTTGTTGACGGTAGGTAGGCGATACCACCCGCATTCGTAGTTATGTTATTAAAACATGCCATACGTTACCTCCTTTCGCCTACTTAGAACACGATGTTCCCGCCAAATCCGTTACCATAAAAACCACCCATATATGGAGTGTTGTTAATGGCTTGGATGTTCGGATAAACCACAGGTACAGTCGGTAATTGCTTATCGGCAATCTCGGTCACAGTCTTCTGTAAAGGTGCAATAACACTGTTGACGTAGCCAATGATTTGGTTTGTCTGTGCCGCATTGTCTATCTGACCACGAAGCTGAGTTATGATGTCAGCCTGTGTGTCAATCTTGGCCTGCATGTCACGCTCACGAGCCTGACAGAACTGGTCGTTCATTGCAACGGTCTGAGCATTAATCGCATTTAGCAGCGAATTGGTGTTGCGGTCTGCCTGCGAACCAAGCTGATTGGTCTGGTTGAGGGTGGCAATCTGAGACTGGTAGCCTTGTTCCATAATCTGTTTCTGCGTCTGACAGCAACAGTTCTGGAATGCGCTGATGATGCTTGCATCACCGCTCTGGATGGAGTTGATGATCTGAGGAACGCTCACAGCCTGCTGCAAGGCGAGGTTGCTGAGAGCGTTCTGTACGGTCTGCACGCCTTGGTTCACCAAGTTGAAATCCTGTCCAAGTGTCGTTGCAAGTGTCTGGATTGCCATACGTGAAGCCTCACCCTGATTGGTCACAGCCTGCATGATAAGCTCACGTCCTGTATCGTTACTAATCTGGTTGCTCAGGAAGCCTGCCGCTCCGTTGCCACCGCCCCAGTTACCACCAAAGCCGTTGCCGTTACCCCAACCGAACATCGAGGCTATGATAGCAAGACCAAACAAGTCGGCAATAGAGTTGAAGCCATTGCCAAACATACCGCCATTGCCAAGACCGCCAATCGGGATCGTGAACTGTGGCGTAGAACCCGCATTATCGGGAATAGAATAAATTTCTGCCATAATTTTTGAATTTTGGAGTTAATACTAATGTTACCTCTGTCACAAGCGCTTTGACAGAGGCAAAATTAGAAAAACATATCTTCCGTTCCAAGAAAACAAGAAAAATGGCACTGCTCAGAACGTGCAGTCAAGTATCATCTTCCCGATTATCTTATATACCTTTCTTTCGCATATTCCGTACTTTTCGGAAAGGTACGCAATGATGTAGGTGGTCTTGTGACCCATGTCTTTCATGATGTCGAACTCCTCTATCATCGGCAGATGTTGGTAATAATCCATGTTAATGCCGCGTTCGTGCAGCATTTTCATGATTTTTTCCCCAATTTTTATTAATTCTTTCACCTTCATAGTGCAATTTTTTGGTTGATTAATAACTTTTTGATATCTTTGCACCCGCACTACCAAATAGACACAAATGCCTACCCACCGGAGTTTGGGAAATTTCCCCCGACGCTCCGCTGTGTAGGCGTGTTGAATAAGTGGTAGTGCTCTTATTTAATGTCGGGGGATTTTCTGTGCCCCAACATGAAGGTTTTTCTTAATCCTTTTCCAGATAGTTCATGAAATCCACGCGCCTGCCTTGCTGAACCTTCGTAATATCCAAATTCTTTCCTTCGGCCTCGCGTTTCTTCTTCTTCTCAAGCCATTTTTTGTACTGCTTGTTGGCATAGCTCTTACTCACCGTACCCTTCTTCCAAGGCTTGTCATTGTCTTCATCCTTCTTGTAAACGACTATCGGCTGGTCTATTGTCAGAAGTTCGACCTGCGCTGCTGTAAGTCCCCAATAGTAGTCCCACATCGGTACTCTGATAAGACCGAAGCAGAAGTCACGCGGCATCAGGAGCCACTGTCTGGCTTTTCCGTCGCCTGCTGCTGCGCCGAAGCGAGTTCTTGAAGGGTACGCTCTGCTTCTTCCGTCCTCATACTCATTAGAGTAGCCCTTGCCCCTGTCAGTGACATGGTAGTCAGTAAGAACTGTGTTAGCGGAACTTTTTTTTTACCTTCGTCAAGGATACCCTGAAGCTGTACGTTGTCGTACTGACGGACATAGTAGAACCACCGCCACAGATACCAGTAACGGAACCTGAGTTTCCAGTAACCGTCAAGGATATATATGGCAGCGGCCTTACATGCAAGTTTTGAGTCATCAAGGATGGCATCGAGTGGAGAGTCATTCGTGCCGTCCTCATTGTCGGTGTCGCCCTTACGGATGAGGAGACGTGACAGACGGTCTATCTGCCCGTTCTTCAACCAGCGAATCTTGTATCTCTTCTTCGTTCCCAACACAGGAACGACAGTTGCGTCATCGTCACGGATTGATGCGTAGGTTCTCTGCGACTCCAGTGACGGCTGTTCAATCTTGGGTTCTTTTTCCATACCTATTCAAATAATGTTCTATTATTGTCAAGCCATTGGGTGTAATCCTTCTTCCTCCAGCTCCCGTGGCCGAAGTGTATGATGTATCTCCATATATCAATATCGGTGAAGTCAAGCCCTTTACCCAAGACCTCCTCGAACAGCCATGCGCCAGTGTCATACCTGTTGTTTGGGAATACATTGCTCAACGCCCACATCTTCTCCCCGTTGAAATATCTTATGCCGTTCGCTTTCAGCATCGGCACATTCAGCCAGCAGAGCATGGGCTGGAAAAGCGTGACACCTTCCTTGATATGCTTCATACCAACGACCGCCTTATCCTTGCAAGCAATCCATCCGATATCCTTTGTCAGGAGCACGTCACTGTCCATCAGCACGAATCCGTCAGGAATAACATCAAACAGGTAATCTACGCTACTGCAGTGCTTCGCGCTTCCGAAATTACTCTTGTTACGGTCACTATGTTCCTTGTTTGGATAATGTTCCAGCATCTCCTCGAAGTCTATAATCTGTCCCTTTGTATTGTCGATGACTGTGACATTATCAAAGTTGTTCACAAACGGTCTCTCGTCGCTATTGTCAAACACGGTAACAGCACACCCAGGAGTATGCTTGTTCAGTGAGCGGATTGCAGCATCAGTCAACTCAGGTGTATTATAATGGACGATAGCTACCTGAATACCGTTACTCCATTTCATGTTACTTGCTATCCATGCCGATATAAGCCGCTCTGCAAGGAAAGAGACAACACGCATCTGATATTCGGCCTTGTCATGACCCAAGTCATTTATAGCCTTGTCCTTCCAGTCGGAAAGCGATTCTGGATTCGCCACGGCAACCTTCCCAAACTCTTCCAGTATCGGGAAAAGGAACTCGCACAGCTTCTTGAAATCATCCCACCTCATAAGGAAACAGCAGTTGGCGATAAGCACACGGCTCTCCATGATATACTTCCTGTACGCATTTCCCTCACCGTATTTCTTGTCGAGGATGGAAAGAACAACGTCCATATCCTTGGCATTATGGCATTTTGCATACTGCTCATAGATTGTCTTACTGCCAAAATCCAGCGCACGGAAGATCAGGCACTCGTTCTTCTTAGGAATGAAACGTACACTGAGATGTCTCCTGTAATGCTCAAATCCCACACAATCACTCTTGATGTTGTTCTTCCATACATACCACATTGTGACCATCTCAGAATAGACGGGATTCATACGATTGATATTAGTCTTATCCGCCTCCATGTGGGTAGGGAACAATACATGATGTTCGTCTTCTTTCAGACCGTAGTCTTCTACAAGCTCATCCTTGTGATACGACACCCAAATCCTGTAGTCTTTCCTTTCGTTTTTTTCTTTTGCCATAAGCTTTTCATTTAAAATGCCGCGAACCAGCGATGCATACCCGCTGATGTCATCAACACACTCGTTATCGTTTACACACACAACTCCATACGACTTCCTCATAATACTCTCTATGCGGTCAATCGGCTCTTTTACGGACAGATAGGTACTCTTTACCCTTCCGTCTACATATCTGCCTGTAAAATACTGCCACAGAACATACAGGTACTGATTATAGCTCGTTAATGAGCGTTCAGGTCTTATTCCTTCGATAATCTCCTTGTCAAACCTCATCCTTGCCTCAAGACAGGAACTCTTGAGAAGCGGAGCAAGGCCATGTCCGTTATGCAGCCATGTATCACCAAGGTCTTTTCCGAACGAATCTGCAACCATCTTCTGCTGCTTCACGCATTTCATGTGGAAGAGATTCTGCCTTTCAGGGAACTTCTTTATTACAAGATGCTGTACTGGCTTTCCATCAACAAAGAAATCCGATTCCTTCATCTCAGAAATCGGAAACATGTCATCATTACCGTATATAAAATGCTCGGACAATCCGTATATGTACGGAATGAACATCTCAATCGTACAGGAGTTGAAAGTAGGAAGAAACCTCTGTGGGATTATTTCTTTATGATAGACTACACTTATACCATCCTCGCCCATCCATGAGCGTTTCTGGCTTTCCTTT
>Ga0310690_10004839_pt1 | contig 18752 bp, 18 predicted proteins | sample AusTroGonzalo_MG_2_FD_207661 | JGI IMG/M metagenome (GOLD analysis project Ga0310690, IMG submission 207661) | Bovine rumen microbial communities from tropical cattle in Woodstock, Queensland, Australia - Gonzalo_04 (v2) (version 2) | ecosystem: Host-associated > Mammals > Digestive system >...
TTTTGAGGACTAAGATGTTCTTGACGTCCTGCTCCTCGTTGTTCATGGCGATGTAAACGCTGATGGCACCCACAACAGCCACTACGCCAGCAAGGGCATAACAGAGGTTCACCACATAGGGTACGTAAGCTGCAATCTGCGTTGCCACCTCCTCCATGGCATTGGTTCCTGCTTCATAGCCGGTGTTAGCCAGCGACTGCGCAAAGATGCCAGCGGGCTTCAGGAGAGCGACACAGACCATCAGCACGGCTGCTTTGGTTCGCATACACATTCCCTCGACTCGCTTGACCGCAGAAAAGATGGCATTCTTGAAGATTTTGCTCATTTCTGTTCTTTACATTTTTTGGTTTTACAATCAGTGAATTAACTCCTATTGTTGTTCGCGAATACAATATTCAAAATATGAAGTTCATGTTCTGGTAGCCAAAGAAGGCCGGGGCTATGATCATCGCTCCAATCATGAACAGGATGCCGCCCACAAGATACATGATGCTCTTGGTGATGTCTCCCTCCTGGTTGTTGATCTTGATGTATATCTGCAAGGCTGAGACAATGACGACGATGGCAGCGACCGCATAGAGGATGTCGATGGTGTATATCATCATCGTACCGACATAGGTGGTCGCCTCAGCCAACCCGTCCGCTCCCCATGAGTAATCTACCGCTCCGCTCTTGGCTGAAAGCTCCAGGCAAGCGGCAAACGACAAAAGGGAACAAAGAGACCTCCACGCCACGGTATCAATACTTCTGCACTTCATCGGTCAGATCCAAACCTAATTTGTCACCCTCTCCCTTACGCATGAACTGACTTAAAGTGTATGCATCCATTCCATTGGGTTTGGTGGCTATGGTTGCAAGGGCGGCATTGATTTCTGAAGCATGGGAGGCGGTCTGCGCCGAAACGGAAGGAGCGACAATCGTCTTGATGCCGTATGTCGGTGTGAACAAGGTCTTGTCAAAGGCTTTGTTCTCATCGAAAGGCTCATCCTCGGGCTGAGAGGATTTGACATCTTCCTTTCTTTCTTCCGTAATGGCGTCAGTTCCAGATGCGGCTTCTTCGTCCTCTCTTATGGCTTCCTGTACTGCTGCCTCCTCATTAGCTGCCCCGGAAGAGGATGTTGTTTCTAGAAGCACTTCCTCAGAATATGTCTCCTCTCTCTGAATGACATCATCTACTGGCTGCACCTCATCTGCGGCCTCTTGAATGACAGCCTCGGTCTCATGGGCTTCCATGATGTCAACCGGCTCTTCCTGCTTGGCCGGTGCCGGGTCTTCAAAACCGAAACCGCCAGTGGCTGTATTCTCCACGACATTACGGGGAGCGTACTCCTCCTCTCCGTCGGTTAAGCCGTCGGCAGGAATTGTCGTTTCTTCGGGGGACGCTTCTGACTTGGACTTGGCGTTCAAATCTATGGTCAACATGGCTGCATAATAGAGTATGTAGCCAAAGGTCAAAACGATGACGAATAATACAAATGCACTCATTACGGTCGCGTATGGATTTAATTGTTTAACAGCAACATTGCCGGTGCAAAATTATTTCTGCCTGTCACCATAAACGTAAGATATGAATGAAATACCGCTATATTTTGGGGCACAATAATAAATTGGTTCTATCCATGCATTAGGGTAGAACCAACTATCCACAAAAGTGTGATGACTGGCATGCTGATTGAGAAAAAGCAATCAGCGGATCTGCCCTGTCCATCCGTAATCCCTGCAAACGCAAACCATGGCTTTCGCTATGGGTTGCAGATCCTCAAGGTATCGTCTTTATGTGTCCAAACAGATTGTTGAGCAAGACGTGTCACGATTCAAAAGAGATCTTTGGCACTACGTTTGACCTCTCCATCCACAGTACCATACTTACGCTCGTAGCTCTTGACGGCTTTTTCAAAGGCGGCATTGACCACATCCTTTATCTGCAAACCTTCACGATTGGCAATGATGCGTATCTTGCGCAGAAGGGCGGAGGACACGATGGTGCAGAAGCGTTCCTCTGGCTGTTTTGTGGATGGGGTGGCCTTTCTTCCTTTTCTCTCGTCCACTGAAGGCGGTGAGGCTGTTGGTTGTTTACTGACGGTCTCTTCTGTATTGGCTCCCGTCAGGCCTGTAAACAGAGCATCCAAATTATTGTTGTTCATGTCTTGTCTGTTTTTCAGGTGGATTGTATGCGGCATAGAAACTCGTCTGCGAATGCCTGATAGTCTATCGCGCCATTGCATTTCGGGTCATAGTCCACAATGTCGGCATTCTCCAACGGGGCTTCCGCCAAGCGGATGTTCTTGCGTATTTTGGTCTGAAACACGACATCGCCCAAAGCCTGACGGAGATTTGTCTCAATGCCTTTGGAGAGCCTGCTGGACTCCCATCGGGTAATCAGGATGCCTGTGATGTGGGCGGAAGGATTCAACCGTGTATGCACCATCTTGATGAAATCGTTTATCATGGTAAGTCCTTTGAACGGCAATACCTCTGAGACGAGAGGAATAATGATGTCGGTAGCAGCCGTGAATGCGTTCAGGGTCATCAGGCCCAGGGAGGGTGGACAATCGAAGAAAATGAAGCCGTAGGTGTCTGCGATACCTGAATTGTAAAGCGTGTCCGACAAGATGCGTTCTCGGGCAATGGCGGTGGAGAGTTCCACATCTGCCATCGCAAGGGTCAGGGATGCCGGCACAAGGTGGAGATTGTCTGTAATGGCTATCACGGGCAAGCCATCGGCCCTGCCTGTCATGGCATCATAAATGGTGGCTCCATCCGTCAGGGTGGTGAGCGAGTGGGTGAGATTGGCCTGCGCGTCAAGGTCAATGAGCATGACCTTATAGCCTTTCTTGGACAGGATGCTGCCCAAGCTGGCAACAGTAGTGGTCTTGCCGACACCACCTTTATGGTTGGCCACGGCGATAATTCTTGTTTTCATCTTCTATTGCTGATTGTTCGATGGTTTTGCTGGTGATGCTGTTTCTGTCTCGATCATGTGTTCCGCATACCACTGAAGGACCTCCTTGTGGGTCACATTATGGATACTTATTTTGGCACACATGGAAGCGAGGTGTTTCTGGCCGTCCTTGGAATAGGGGAACCGGAGCAAGGGGATGCCTCCTGAACGGATGACCTTGATATTATTGCGTTTGGCTATATTCTCCGCATCGAGACCATACACCTCCACTGTCTGGGTGTCTTCGATGACAAGGGCGACAACAGTATCATTGCTGATATTCTTGGGGACGAAATGAGCATAGGCAACTTTGGCTTCCATCAGGTTGTCGGTGGGCACCTCATCATCCGTCTTATAAGTGTTAAGCCCTGCCGCCTCTATACGGAACACAACGGGAAACTCCTTGTTCAGGGCATCAGGGTGGAACAGTTGCCCGATACGGGCATGTATCTTATCTTCGGTAACGATCTCCTTGCGGAACGCGGCTTCCTGCGTCAGGCTGCCGGTATCTTCCTTGGCGGTCAGAATATAGCCGTTATCGACATGCTCCAAGGTGAAATACAAAGGGAAACTATTGCTCTGGCTCATTGTCCTGATATTTTGGGGTGATACTGTTGTCGGATATTCGGTTGCCCACACGTTCCTTCATGGTGCGGAGGTCGATCTCATAGTTGGTGCAGACACTGTCATAATCGAAGGCGAGAACGCGCTCCTGGTTGTAGAACAGTTCCTTGTCGCCTCGCTCATTGGTACGTCTCATAGGAATTCCTGTCTCATCATAGACATAAAACTTTAGGGCGGAATGGGTTTTTCCATAGTATTCCGGCGTGGAGATGAGGTAGCTGAGAAGCGAGTCGTCAGGAATCATGGTCTTGCCCTCCCGCTTGGCCTGAATATTGGCTTTCGCCAGACAGATCTTCTCACGGACGAACAGCACATACGTGCCGTTGTTGAAGTCATAGGTTTTGGCAGGAGCTCTTCGTTGGCTGACCTTGAGGCTGTACACAAAGCTGATCTTATAATCCTGGCCTTCCTTGATGTCGCCCAACTGTCGGGACTTGGAGAACATCGACCAGAAGGTGGCGATCTCATCCGTGCTGCTGCAGAGGGAATGCTGATAGTTCAGCCCCTGCTCACAGATGGCATAGACACGCCTGGCGTCAAAGGGGAAATCCTTGATGGCTGACAGTTCCGGCTCCAGACTGTAATACGTCGCCAGCACCATGGCCCAGTTGTTGATGAAGCGTTCGCCAATGACGTTGTAATCGACCTTGCTCTTGATCTCTGAGAGCGCACGTTCCCAGGCTCCTGCCCATCGGGCCTCGAAGTTCTTGCGGTAGCGCACAAGCTCCACGGTGATGTTCGTGGGGCACATGTTCCTCAGTTTAAGCAGCTGATGGTACTTGTCTGTCTCTTCCTTGGTACGCTCGCTACGCTGGCTCTCCAAGAAGAGGACACGGGAGAACAGGGCGACATCGGCGGTGGGCATTTCCTGACCGGTGAGGATCACGCCGCAATCGACCTTGGTGCTCTCCCTGCGCTCTCCGTCGGCACTGCGCTTACTGCGACCTGCATTGTCATAGATGCCTTTCAGGAAGTCGATATGCTTATGACTCAACGTGTTCTTGTACTCATCGAAATGAACGACCATGTTACTGACCTCGGCACACTTGTCACCCATGGCATAATAGGTGGTGCTTTCCAGATTACTGACTTCGGGAGAACGCTGGAAGAGATTGACAATGAAAAGGGCAAACTCGGTCTTACCCGTGCCTTTCTTGCCATAGATATTCAGTAAAGGAAATGACCTTGTGCTGTCAACGATGATGTCCCGGAACAGGGTAGCCATATAGAAACACAGAGCGACGACACCATTGTCGCCATAAAGGTCAATCATCAGCCGGAAATACTCCTGGAGGCTGACCATCTGCTTGGGATCATGCATGAATCGCCGCTCGTTGGTGAAACCTGTGCGGTTGCGCAGATGGATCTTCGACATGGCGGGAAGATAGAAATTCTCACTGTCAAGGCGGATGATGCCATAGTCATCAACGGGTCTCCAACGGCCTTCATAGACGATGCCGTTGCAAAAGGCGTAGAAGCCCTTGTCGCCGATGTTGTTCCAGCCCATCTGGGGCACACGCTGGGCTTCTTCGGTCTTTTCGTACATATAAGCTTTCAGCTGTTCGTATTTCTCCTGTTTCTCAAAGAAGCGGAAGTTGCCTTTTCCCTCTATCTGGTCTTTGAAGCGGTCCAGCTTGGTGACATCCATCTGACGCAGTTCGATGGTCTTGCGGATGCCGTTCTCGTTCTCCAACTCGAAAATACGGGTGGGGTTCTTGTCATCGGCTATCAGAAACAACGGCCGAAGAATGAAGTTTGTCCATTCGCGTTCCCTGCCTTGCTGGTCGATGTCATAGTAATGGCGGCCACGCCGATAGAAACGGTAGCCCTCCAGCTCGTCCGCTTTCTCCATGGCTTTCCGTCGCTTCTGCTCCTGCAATCGCCGGGCAGCATCCGCAAGGGCTGTACGCCAGACGGCGGCTTTCTTGAACTTGCCTTTAAGGTCGCCGAGCAAAGAGGCTTGCATGACATCGTTCTGCACATGCACCAGCAGGTCGCAGACCTCACAGATGACACGCAGCTGGTCGTCATTCGTGCTGTCAGCCTCATAGTGTTTATCGGCATACCAAAGGATGAAGTCCCTTTCGGACAGTGAGTCCCAACGCTCCATGCTGGTGATATAGGAGTCGGCATCCTGCTTGACACCGTCCTCGGCGGGTATTTCCCGGACGGACACCTGGAAGCCCATCTCGGTGGCGAGACGGCCATTCTGGAAAACGAATTGTTCGCCTTTTCCGAAGCGTTCTCCGTCCTTGGGGATGTCAGCATCCGGAATGAAGCACAGGGTGCAGCCGAAAGGGCTGAAGACATTCAACTGCTCCTTCGTCCAGGAACCGCCCAGCGTCGCGACGACATTGGGAATGCCCAATGACTGGAGGCGCATCACATCGGGCGCACCTTCGACAAGATAGACCTTGCCAGACTGACGGGCTGCCCTCATCGCCACATCGATGCCGAAAAGACTGGTGCTTTTCTTGTATATCAGGCTGTCGCGTCCATTGAGGTATTTGCTGCTTGCCTGTGGGTCAAGGGAGCGGGCAGTGAAAGTGACGATACGACCGAACCGGTCACGTTGGGGAATCATCAGCCTCCCTCTGTAAAAATCATAGTATTGACCTTTCCGGTCCTCATTCTCGCCGATCAATCCCAATTGTAAAAGGATGTCCGTCCTCAGTCCCTGCTTCTTGGCATAAGTCAGGAATCGGTTGCCGTGTTTGGGGCTGTACCCGAGACCGATGGTCCTGCAATACTCGACATTCCATCGGCCTTGCTTTGATTTTTCGGAATATTCGGCATAACGCCGACACTGCAATGCCTCCTCATTGTCCGCCTCATACTGTTCACGGAAGAACCGGTAAGCATACTGGTTGTAGATAAACATGGTCTCACGCCGATGCTGCAATGCCTCCTCTTCCGGCGTTTGCTTGGCCTCCAGGTCTTTGGCGTCGACATCGTGGCAGTATTGCTTAAGGAGAAACTTCACTGCCTCAACAAAACCCAGGCCTTGATGCTCTTCCACGAAACTGATGACATCGCCTCCTTTTCCGCAGCCAAAACATTTGTACATATTCAGGTTGGTGTCGAGCATCAAGGAGGGCGTCTTTTCTGAATGGAAGACACAGCAGCATCTCTTGCGGTTTTGTCCTGCGTTAAGGAGCTTTGTTCCCGGACACAAATCAATGACGAGCTGACAGATGTCAACCCGCGACTTGATGGCATCAATGTATTTCTCCTTAATCATGTGAATGAAATGGTTTTATCGCGCATGGAACCGTTATTCACTCTCAAGGCCGACACGCCAGCAGTTGCTCTTGATGATGGCACAGAGTTCTCTGACTATGACTGGTGACAATGGACGAATGGCCTTGTCACGTGCCACGCACAGCAGCCGGTGCTGCCATGAATGCGGGGAGCCGCCAAGGCGTAAACTGACGAAAGCCGTAAAACGCCCTTTGTCGCCTCTGGATAATGAGCCATAGAAGGCTGCTACATCTTTTTGTGTCATCTGCTTAATATTTTATGTAAAAAATATTGATTTATCTTTGTCAGAATAAAGAAAATACGTAATTTTGCACGCAAATTTAGCTCAAAATTTTGATACAGGGCCGAATTTGCTCAAAATAATGAGCAAAATAAAGATTATTTAACTTTCATGCACTAATATAGTAACAATAAAGTAACAAGTACCATTTATGTTGAATACTGAACTTGTAGACACGCTCTACGCTGGCCTCCCTAAAGAAAGGCAACAAGAACTGATTACATTGCTGTTCAAGAACAGCAAGCAGACCATGAACTATTTCAAGCGTACGAAAGACATCAGCCTTTCGAAGTTGGAAACCCTCGCTGACTTCTTCCACATGCCACTAGATTACTTCCGAGCCAACAGTTCGTTCTCCGCTAACAACATCTACGGAAGCAACAACAATGTCGGGAACATCACGCTTAGCGGAAACCTCATTGCCGAGAACGATGCGCTAAGAAGAGAGGTCAACAGCCTGAAAAAAACGATTGAGGCCATGGAGGTGACCATCAAAACCAAAGACGATATGATCGACCTCCTGAAAAATGGTCTCTCTCAAAAATCATAGAAAAATCTCTGATTTTTGCGAACTACGCCGCCATCGGTTTTGCTCAATATTTAGAGCAAAACACAACGAATGATGATTGAGACTCATTTGGGCGATTTTTCGCAAAACAACAAATTCTCTCTTGCGAAACAAACGAAAAAAATTTCGTTGATCTAATATATGGTACGTTGGAGACAGCGTACCATTTTCACTTCTTGCACCTATGGATAATCGGCTCAGTAGCCTTCTCTCTGTCTTTCCTCCTCCAACTCCACTTTGTCTGAGTCCAAGACCCCGATTCACTATTGACCACACAAGGCAGTGCGATATCATCTTCTCCGTCCTCTAATATCCGAACTTCAGGCTGATCTCTTCACAACCAGATGACCTTGGCTTTTCGGGGTGCATTCATCGTACCCGAACTTCTTTCTGACAGCAGAATGATATGCTGTCACCTCACTTTTCTTTCCGCAATCGATATACATGACATGCTGCATGAAGCGTTGGGCTACCATGCATCCTCCTCTTTGTGTCTGTCACTGAATTGTTCTTTTTCCGACTCCTTCATGTCTGTCTTTTCCGGGCGAAGTCACCACTTACTTTTTCCGTCGCGAAGTTAGTGCAAGCCGTATTCTGCAAGTACCAGTGCCTTATTCCCTGAATTTTTTCAAAAACTTTTTGCCGTCTGCCTTGCAACCCCGTAAAAACTTTTCGTGGCCCAAGGGTGAAAAAATCCGGTAATTTCTTGCATGTCATACTCCCCTTGCCAACTCTTTTAGCAACGTAAAAAATAAATGTTTCACTTCTAAAAATTCAGAACAATGAAAAAGATCGAGAACAATTTCGCAGTAACAGGTTTTGTAGGTAAGGATGCAGAAATCCGTCAGTTTACAACCGCTTCAGTAGCACGTTTTTCTTTGGCTATCGCCCGCAACGAGAAGAACGGCGAGGAAAACAGCCGCGTATCAGCTTTCATCAACGTGGAAGCGTGGCGCAAGAACGAGAACGCCGCTTCATTCGACAAGCTCACTAAAGGAGCGATGTTCACCGTGGAAGGCTACTTCAAGCCTGAAGAGTGGATCGGCCAGGATGGCGTCAAGCACAACAGAGTGGTGCTCGTAGCCACCAGATTCTATGAGACTCCTGACAAGGAGGAAACTCCGAAGAAGGAGGGCAAGACCTCGAAGAAGAAGGCCAAGTGAGCCTTCTTCTTCCTCCCTTTGGGAGTAATCCCGAATAAAGGGAAAAGAATAATTAGAGCAATTTCTTTTTTATCAACCATCTAAATTCAAAAGTTATGATTTACACTCACACTATCGGTCGCATCGGCAAAGACTGCCAGACCATCACAGGCGCACACGGGACTTTCATCGCAGTTGACATGGCTGTCGATGACTATTCCAAAGGACAGAACATCACGACATGGGTTAGGGTACGCAGCAGCAGAGAAAACCACATCCGTTTGGCTGAATACCTCACCAAAAGCAGGCTTATCCTCGTGGAGGGGACATTATCGAACTCACTATGGACGGACAGACAGGGCGAGAGCCACATCCAAGTCTCCATCAATGCGGACAGCATCGCATTCGTGAACGCAGGGAAGAGAGACGAGCAGGAGGGCAACCCGAAACAGGCTGCCAAGAAAGGCGCAAAGGCAAAGAATACGCCGAAGCCGCCAATGGACACGCAGGAGCCTGACGAGAAAGACTTGCCGTTCTGATGTTGGACACTTAAAAAGTCAAGGTTATGAGATACGCAAGGCTTTTAGTTCCCTATCGTGGTTACTGGGACATTCAAGTGGATGAGGAGAGCGTCATGGGTGGCTACCACGGCTATCAGTACGACTGCATCGTTATCGGTAGCGGAGCAATGATAACATGCCATAGAGACGAGTTTGAGTTTGTGGACTAATGGCACAAAAAGCATCATGGAATGGTATATCGTCTATGCGAAGTTTGATGGCTGCAAGGGCTTTAGGGCCTTTGATGTAAAAGAGGGCATACTGGTGGGAAACCTCATCTATGCCTCACTGATGGAGAACACAGAGGACACGAGAGCGAAGCTACAGCGGTTAGCCGATCTCAACAAGGAATGCCACCTTATGCTCCAGCTGAGAAGAAAAGGGAAGGTCTGTTTTCAGACCAAGTAAATAAGGTCACGGGCAGCCTAACCAACTGCCCACAACTCTTTTAGCAATGGATGAACCGACAATCGAGCCAGAACTGAGCCTTTATTCTAAACAGAAGAGAGAACAGATAAAAGCTCTTCTTGAGAAGATGAAGCGGGAGGGCAGACCCATCGACTGGGCAACGGCGGTCTTGTGCTAATTGCTTCTCCACAAAAAACGTCCTGCCGTCAATGTCGGACGGCTTCATTCAGCCCGTGCGCATTAGAGACCCGAAGTTAGAGTGCTCCATCTGTGAAGTGTGGCAGGATTGAACATGCACACATTCTTCGTAAAGGATAAACGAGGAATGACCTGCTTCAGCTGCCAAGGATGATCGCAGCGCACATGCTCGGCAGCTGAAGCAGGTCATTCCGTCGGGATTCTTGTCATGGTTGTGTTAGTGGCCAACTCAACTGTGGCCAGACAACCCGTTGTTACCAATATTTGAAGGAGAGAGCAGCTTGATTCATAGCGCAAAAACTTAGCGTTTTCTGGTATGATTCCATGAACTTCAAACTTTTAGGATGAAACGTGTCCTGTATCAAAAAAAATGACTAACTTTGTAGTTACCTTAAATCTACTTTATTCATACTATATTTTAATAAAATCAGCACTTCGTTGTGAAACGGAGTGCTGTATTTCAATAAAAGATGAACGTCGCCAATGCCTGATGAAACAATCAGTATGTATGATTTACCTATTGTTAAATTACATTAATTAAACTGGGGATGTGGCTGATTATTGTAAAAAGTAGTAAATTTGCATCGTCAAAAAGGCTCGAATGATTCTTCCTCTGACATGAGCCTGACATTTTCCCAAAGATTTTTCAACCCATCACCATATATAAACTGACCATTTGGATGGTCTGGTTTGTTATTGGCTACCGCAACGATATTGATTCAATATAGTATGAAGAATGAATTGCAACTGCAATTCTGCCATGTTTAAACATGTCCGTGCATCACCCAATAAAGTGGATGAATGCACGGTTTTTTTCGAGCAAAAATGGGCATCTGTAAAATGCACGAAATAATGCAAGAATTATACGGATTTACACATTTGTGATTTTGAGCATTGATTATCAATGGGTTGCAAAGGCGATTTTACACATTGCCATTTTTTCGTTATGCAGCAACATTTTTTAACGTGAAAAATTTGATGAAATTCAGCAACAAAAAATGTGGATATATTCACCCAGTTTGTGACCTCTGCACAGTCACATGATGTTCTGAGGGTGAAAACCAACACAAAAATTGAAAGCCGTGTATAACGATTTTTGATGAAATGTGTACTGCGATTTTTGCAGATTCTTATATATCAAGATATTACAAACATAAATATGTATTACTGTTTGTTAATGTATAATAATATGCCATTGGCAACGAACTCAGCATAGTGTTACTTGACTTGTCTTTTTTTGATCAAAAACATGCGTTGAACTTCGACCTCAATAGAAGCTGACTCTTGACATCAGTGTTCCATAAGGATTACAAAATAAAATTCGATGATGACTTTACAGATTTTCTATGTCACGAATTTTCAGCCGTTTAGATGTCGAAAATATGACCTGATAAATTTGGACGTTACATTCGTGTTACAGTTTCCTTCTTGTAACCTATTTTTGAAGAGCCAAAATCACTTGTTATTTTGATTCAAATGCTAAATTTGCCCAGTTTGACGGAAAAGAGTGGACAAGCGTGAAACACTACACAAATTGTCCAAATTTTTGAAAAATGCCAAAAAATCCGAAGGTTAATTTTTCGATTTCTCAAAACTCTGATATATAATAAACTAACATGCATTTTGGTTAATTGGTTGATTATGCACACCGCATGATTAATGCTTTGTGGTTACAATTTGCAATAGACAAAAACTGCTGTTTTGACGAAAATATCATGCTGTTGCCTCTACAAAAAAGGAGGTGAGTCTTCATCTATCCATCAAGTAAAAATGGGAGCTTGTAGCTCAAGCGATGATAATGCTATCCGCACTCTGAAGGATGAATCAGGCTGGCTCAGGAGAAACCAGTTTTTTCATTTTAAGTTATTCAACAAAGAACACGGTGAACAACTTGGCAGAGTGTCCATCATGTTTTATACTGTTTCTTCTTTTTCGGCATTCAGTAGAATGATGCTTTAGCACTACCTGAATATACACAGATCTAGGGCATCAAATAATGCCTACTGCAAATACATAATAAGCCATTTCATAATAGGTAGAACTGGATTATCTTTTCTTTAGGATAATCGCGTCATCTAGGCCAACCAGTTCTACTACATCAGTTATATACTGAAATCCATATTTAAGCGTTATACACCTGTCAAGATTAAGTATTCCATTCCAGAAACAGCCTATTCGGAGATCCTTCCTGGAGTCAAGGGTTAGAAGGCATGACACTTTGTCTTCTTTATCTTTGGCATATCCGACCACTACAATCCACTGGGTTTCATATTGATCGAAGCTGATTTGCAGGATAGCAGGAATGTTGTTGTCTATGCACTCCTTCACCTTTAAAGGTATTCCTGCTCTTTTCCCCGTGTGATCAATAGTGACGAATTCTGAATAATCCTGTTTCACTATCTTGATTATATCATTTGAACTGATTCTCTTGGAATAAAGGCTGGGGGTGTTGAGAAATCTTATCAGTTCCCAACCTGTTGTTGCTTTCTCATGTTCGTTGCGATTCCAAGATGTGTCTTCTGCGTTTAATACGTTAAGGATATTGAATGTAATCGCTATTGAATAAGCACAAGACACTCCGTCAAGGTCTCCTTGCTTGAAGTGTGCTTTCTGATAATGACGTCTTGATGGATTCTTACACACCAGGGCGCCTTTTTCATTCAAGCGTAGTTGATCTATGACAATGAACTGCTTCATTTCGGTACTTAATTAAGCAATAATACGTGATAAGCCATAATCAAAAGGTTATCGTCACCGGGCAAACGTCAGTGGTGCTATGTTCTCTCGATCTGCCTGTCATTGTTTGCAAAAACATTTTGTTTATACGTATCATTAAATCTCTTCATTTGACAAATATGACTGCTATTGAACATTGATTTCATCGTTTCTGGAATGTATCAATACATCAGAAGAAACGTCCCTTTTTAAGATGACTACTTTATGACCAACATCAATTTTGACACTTCTTCTTCAGGGCCAAATGAGGCAAGCTCTTTCTGATTGTTTAAGTCATCAGGTATGCCAAACTGTTGTATGCCAATATCATATTTCAAATCTTCTTTTGAAATCTTGTTATAATAACCGGTTTTCCATTTTATTAAATACGATGTTCTATTATCTAACGTGGCAGTTTTAAGAATACCGGGCTTCCAAACAAATATGCATTCGTTATTTTCGTTAATAGCCAGTTCTTTATCCCCAATAAAAATGTACATGAATATTGATTGATTCAAATGCTTAACAGATGATGGTGACAAATGCGAAAGGCCAGTAATAATCTCATCTGCTATTATTTTTTCAATAGCGATGGTATCAGTTACTTCAGTACAATCATTCAATTGTTTAATGTGGTTAAAATCTACAGTCACATACCTTTCAGTTTTCCCATTAAAAAAGTAAACTGTACCCAATACTTCGTTTTCAGAGATAGTGTGAACTATAAATAATACACATGACAGCAAGAATACTGATACAATTAAAAATATTATGTTATTCTTTGATTTCATAAATTATTGTTCTGGTTTTGTTGATGTAGGACCAACAGTTCTATAATATGTTCCTTTATGATCTTTTCTTGTTGATTCTTTATTAGCTTTGGCTGTTTCTGCTTCACTTCCCGTTATTACCCTTCTTTCCTCTTTTGAGTCATATTGGTTATCTGGTTGACCTTTTCTACGAACATGCTCTTCGTGATTATTGACATCATCAACTGCATGGCTCATCTCATGTTCTAGTATTGTAGCTGGAGATTGAAAGCCCCCTTCAGTCGTTTTTGTTCCTAACCTTGATTCCCAAAACACAGTTTTTTGTTTAATCCCATCATAATAATAGGATTCGTCACTATTTTCTGGTTCCGCAACATAAATGTGATATTTGGGGTTTGTTACAGCTGTTATAAGATTTTTTCCTCCACCATTCTTTCCATTATATAAATAGGCACTTATAAAATCTTTTACATACTGATTATTTGGAATTTTTATGGATTTCCCATTAAATCCCTTGAAATGAAAAGTTCTTTTTTTCCCGCTGTTATCTTTATACCAAATAATCACTTCTAATCCTTTTGAATCTATATATTTCACAGGATTGCTTATGGCGTAGCAGTAACTGGACACATGTGGGTATTTTCCCTGCAGTGGATCGGTTGCATACCAGATGGAGAGCCTTGGGTTCATGTATCTTGCACCGTAGTAGTACAGGCCCGTCTCCTCGTCCAGCTCCTTGCCGTTGAACTTGTACGGGCTGTGGTAATCATTGCTCGCCATCTGCTTCTCCAGAAACACCTCGCCATAGGGCAGGTATTCAATCTGCTGAGACAGTTTGCCATCATCGTTGGACACCGCAGTGCTGCTGCCCAGATGGTCACGGTGGTAGTAATAGAGCAGGTCCCTGTCCTGGATACTACGTGGCATTTCCGGCTCACCGCCATTTAGTGTCATGCCTTCGGTATTATCCCAGTAACCTGGTCTGTCGAAAAAGTAATTATTATAATACCTATCGTGATTTGTTCCATTGTAGGGCAAGTCAAATGCGTCATACACAGAGTCAATCTGTGCAAGGTGTTGGTCCAGTTTCCCAGTGTAATCCACACGGATGTCGATTCCGTTGGAGCGTCCGGCCACACTGACGGACTCGGTATTCCGTGAGGGGTAAGGCTTACCCCCCACCTGAGATGCTATTCTCTCTGCGCCGATATAGATGTGCTTCGTGTAACGGCCGTCATTACTGTAACTAAAGTAAGGGTTGGGATAAACGGTAAACTTATCTGTCTGGGTAAAGACCGCATTCCGTTCACTGTTGACAAATACAGCCTGGTTGGCGCCATGTTCCTTGACCACGCGCTCGCCATCAGCATCATACCAATATTGGGACACGTAGCCGTTTTGGGAGATCGCGAGAAGGCGATTCTCCTCATCCCAACGGAACTTTTCTTCTCTCGTTAGATTGACAGTTGTTCCGTCTACCCGGGTTTCGGACGTCAAAGCATGGATGATGTTGCCATTCTTATCATACTCATAATAGTGAGACGCTATTACATTGTCATCTGATGTATAAACACTGTCGGTACGGTAGTTCACATCATTCACTGTTGACATATGAAACCGCTTGCCTGAATCTTGGTCATAAGTATATGTCATGTCGTAGCCAGAACTTAATGTCCCATCGAACTGGACTCTACTTTGACTAAGATGCTGGCTCTTGCCGATAACACGGTACATGTCATCATATGTCAATTCAAGCGAATAATCCGCTTGATTGGAAACATATTCCCCAATAGTCCTTCCTGCGTGACAAATCTGAGGAGCACTTCCATCATCTCCTTCTGACTCATTAAGGAAAGCATCCTCTTTCGAGGACGCAAAATGTTTTTTCCCCTTGGATGCAGTATTTACAGTATCAACAACGATACTAATTCCATCGTTAGAATAGGCATACAATTTCAGATTGGAGGGGATAGTCTCGTGAATCCCTTTGTCTATAGTCTTGTCCGCTTCCATCGTAATACTGACTAATGAAGACAAAAATAATATATAAATTAAGCTCATGTCTTTATTACAGGTTGTCTTAGCAATAATACATTACTTGTTATCTTTCATATTTTTTTAAAATAAACCACATAGACACCATTAATGTAACGCTCGCTTTCTTTAGGTGTAACAGAATTAAAATAGAAAACAGTATCATTCTCGTCTAGATATGGTTGTGAGATTTGGCCTTCTAAACCTAATGTATCGTAACGAATAGTGTTCCATCTATTCATGCCTCCAACTTTCCACGTGCCAGTTGAACCGAGAATAAATGGCACTTCCATATTCATCTTAAAAGTGCCATCAGACTTAAACTCAAGAATCAAATCTTTGTAGCAATCCATGGAGTCTTTATATATCCCCATGTCCGTACGATCCAAATCCAGCTGATAAGTACCTACAAGACATTTTTCTTTTTCTTTAAGGTACTGCCTGTTTCCTACGTGCCAAAAAACAAAGTATCCTGTCACAATCAGCAAAAATATTCCTAAACAACTCTTCATTTTTCTTTTCCTCATCATCGTTTATTTTCTATTAGCAAATGATATGTTTGACTAATGTTGCCATAAGGTGTTCTTTGACCTGTAAATAATACCATTAAAGTATACCAAAAAATAATTTAAAAGTATACCAGTTTGTAAGCACTGCAAAGATACGAAAAGTTTCTTGTTCATTGTTTATTATTGATTATTTTTTTCGTTTCCTTGACTCGGTAGGACGTGCCTGTCATATTCACAAGATATGATTTGTGGCACAGTCTGTCGACAAGCGCCGAACACAGCACTTTGTCTTTAAGAACCTCCTCCCACCTTGTGAAAGGCAGGTTGGTGGTGATGATCGTGGCCTTCTTTCCCGTCCTCAAGGACAGGTGGTTGAAGAGCATCTCGGCTCCTTCCTTGTCGAACCCGACATACCCGAGTTCATCACAAATCACAAGGTCAAAGCGTTCAAACCTCATCTCAAGGCGCTGCAGCGTCTTCTCTGTCTTGGCTTCCCTGATGAGCGTGAGCAGACGCGGGACGGAGGTGAAGAAAACCGAGTATCCCTCAAGGCACGCCTTGATGCCGAGGCCTATGGCGATATGGGTCTTTCCTGTCCCGGGGTTGCCGTACATGACGATGCTGCGCCCCTCCCTGATGAAGTCCAGCGTCTCCACTTCAGGCAGTATCATCTGCCCCTCCAGCGGCAGCTCTTCCCGCTGGAGCTCCTCAAGATACTTCATCTGCGGGAAGTCTGCCCGGTGTATGCGCGTTATCTTGCTTCTTTCGCGCCGTCGGGTCACTTCCTCCTCCAGCAGGCGCCGCAGGAAGGTGAGGTGCCCCCACTGTTCCCTGACGGCATCCTCCGCGAAGATCCGTGCGTTCTCCCTGACTGCCGCCAGTTTCAGTTCCTTGGCGTAGGCGTCAACGGTATCCCTCTCGTTCATAATGCACACCTCCTTCCCGAGATACCTGTGTCATTGGCGCCTCCCTGCATGATGCCGTCCAGCTGCGAGAGCACGTCCTCACTGCCTATCTCTATCTCCAGGAACTCGTCCGTCTTCTGGCTTTCGGCAAAGACAAGCGGTGTATCATTGCGCGTCTCAAGTGCCACCTTGATCTGGTCGAAGTTGATACGCCTGGCTCCACGGACCCGTATCTTCCTGACGGCATCAAGGATGTCCTTATAACCGTATCCATGCTCCCTGCTGTACTTGAGCAGCCGCAGAAAGTCCTTCCCGCTGTCCCTGTCGGCAAAATGGACACGGAACAGTTCCTGCATCTTCTCGGGCATCTGCCGCAGGGCCACGGAACCTTTCAACGCGCCCGGTTTCTTCATCAGCGTGTTGATATAGTGATTGATGTCGAACGTCCACGAACCGGACGAATAGCTGCGCTCATGCTCGGCCATCCTCTTGTGTGATGAGTCGTAGACGCGTATCTTCTCACTGTACAGCTGGACGATGACCGTCTGCCCCACAAGATGGTCGGGGACGGAGTAATGGCTGTTCTTGACGCAGATTGTCGACTGCTTGTCAACAGAGCACTGCAGCAGGTCGAAGCAGCCGAAGTCGCCCGGGAAACGCAGCATCATGTCCAGATCCCTGCGCAGCGCTTCCCGCTTGTCACCAGTGGCGGCACTGCCGCTCTCGCCGTTGATGATGTCGCAGATGCCGCTCAGCCACATCTGGGCGTCCTCGATGCTGGCGAAGTCCACGCGTGTGGTGAAGGCACGGCCACGGACATAGTCCACGCTGCGCTCGACATGCCCCTTCTCCCAGCCGGCGCGTGCGTTGCAGAAGCGGTGGCGGAAGCCGTAGAAAGCCTCCATGCGCAGCAGTGTCTCCGTGGGCTTCTTGCCGTCAGGCTTCAGGATGACGGCCACCTTCATGTTGTCATACACCATCGTGTGCGGCACACCGTGGACGTCGTGAAAGAAGTTGCGGTGTGACTCCATGAAAGCCAGATTGTCCTGGTGGCGGAACAGGTAGGCCCAGCGCCCCTCGCTGTGGCACAGGGCGAAGACCGCCATCGTGAAGGTGACAGGCTTGCCGCCAATACGCAGCTTGACCTCGCCCCAGTCAAACTCGCACTCCTCGCCAGGCTCATAGTACTGCTTGACGAAAACGTCCTTCGGCTTCTTCGTCTTCTCGGCCTTGCGGCGCTGGATGTACTTGCAGACACTGGAATAACTGATGCTGAAGCCCTTCTCCGTCAGCGCACGGTGGATGTCCTGACGCTTCAGGCACTGCTTCCTCATCCCCGTCTGACGGCGTCTGGCATTCTCATGAAGCCAGTAGTCGATCTCCGCGCACACGGCCTCCGTCAGCTTCGTGCGCTCCGCATGGCGCGTGGAGTACCTGGGCCTGCTCGCAAGGCACATGTCGACACCGTCCTCGGGGTCGGCCTGCACTTGGGCTTCATACTCGCGGATATAGCGTGTCACGGTCTTCCTGTTGACACCCACCCTGCGGGAGATCTCCCGCAAACTCAAACCATCAATGCGATGGAAATGTAGAATCTGTTCTTTCTTGTCCATGTCGATCATTTTTACTTTTCATACGTTTTACAGCACTCATTCGAACTGCTATAATAACGCAAACACACTGATCCGCATGGTATACTTTTCGATTATTATGGTGGTACACTTTTCAATTACTATTTACATTACCTGGGCCATATTGGTATGTGACAACAAGGATTTTCCGCTGATTGAATCAAAATGTAATGCGGGATGGAAGTTAAAAGACTGAAGTTCAGATT
>Ga0310690_10004840_pt1 | contig 18751 bp, 18 predicted proteins | sample AusTroGonzalo_MG_2_FD_207661 | JGI IMG/M metagenome (GOLD analysis project Ga0310690, IMG submission 207661) | Bovine rumen microbial communities from tropical cattle in Woodstock, Queensland, Australia - Gonzalo_04 (v2) (version 2) | ecosystem: Host-associated > Mammals > Digestive system >...
CGCGTGATAATTCGGATTCATCATCTTATGATTATAAAACAAATGGTGGAACAGTTCGATTCGGTTGGGATTATACGGATCGTTTGCGCCAAGCTGTTTATTATACATTACGTCGTGATGAAATCACGAATGTCGACAATGATGCAGCTTTAGCAGTTAAAGAGCAAAAAGGTAAAACTTTAGTTTCTTTAATTGGACAGGATTTAATTTATGATAGACGAGATAGTCGTATTGATCCAACGACCGGTTATTATTTGTCATTGAATACGGAAGTGGCCGGATTGGGAGGTGATAGTAAGTACTATCGTGTTAATGCGACAGCGATCCGCTATTTTTCAGTGGCAGAAGATGTTGTTTGGTCCATCCGTGGAGATGCTGGCCGCGTTTGGGGATGGGATGGTCAAAAAGTACGTATTAATGATCGTTATCTTTTGGGTGATGCTTCTTTACGTGGTTTTGAATACGGTGGTGTCAGTGCACGTGATAAAAGATCTCAGGATGCTTTGGGAGGAAATTGGTATGCAGCGGCTAGTACAGAGTTGTCATTCCCATTGGGATTACCTAAAGAGATGGGTATTAAAGGAAAGTTGTTTTCAGATGCCGGTATGATTGGAAAGCCGGATAGTTATGACCCGGAGGAAACGGAATATTCTCGTAGAGTTCGGGTTGGTGTGGGTACAGGAATTCTGTGGTCATCTCCGATGGGGATAATCAATTTGGATTTCACATATCCGTTGGTGAAGACCAAGTTTGATAAGACACGGGTTTTCAGGTTAAATTTTGGGAAAGGATTCTAAAATGAAGAAAGTAAATTTATTAAAAGTAGGAGAAAATAGAAAAGTTTGTTTCGCGGCAGGTGCTGTGTTGGCTCTTGCTTTATTGGGTTGGGGTGCTTATGCATCAACACGTCCTGTTATTGGAGTGGTGGATTTTAACGTCGTTCAAAAAGATGCTAAAATCTATCAATTTGTTCAGGCTGAACAAAATAAATATGCCGAACAAATTCGTGTGAGAATTATGGCTGATTCTAAGGATATAGAAGCGGATGCTCAAAAATTGGAAAAACAGAAAAGCTCTATGAAATCGGATGAATATCAAAGCAGAGTTCGTGATCTACAAAGACGTGCAGCAAGAGTTCAGGAGAAATATCGTCCAGCAATGGAACGTATTATGTTAGCTTCTCAGGTTGCTTTGAATGGTGCAGCCAAAGAAATTTCTCAGGCTGTTGAAAAAACCGCTCAACAAAAAGGCGTAAAGGTCTTATTGAGCATGAATAATGTTCTATATGCTTCGAACAAAGTGGATATGACAGGTGCTTTTATAAAGAATTTGGATAAAGAGATTCAAAAGGTGACCTATCCTGATCCATCAAAATTAGGTCAATAAGGAGAGATTATGGCAGATGCGCGTTTTTTCCATAAAGTAGAAGGTGGTTTAACTTTAGGTAAAATCGCCGAAGTTGGAGAAGTTGTTTTACCAGAAGGTGTTGATATCAATAAAGCTTTTCAGGATGTGTCTGATTTGGAAAATGCGACTCCGAACGATGTTTCGTGGGCTTTTATTCCTTCAGTACGTGAAGCTTTAAAAGTAACTAAAGCTGGTGCCGTTATTGTACCAGAAAAGTTTAAAGATTTAGTGCCCTCTGGTACAATTGCTTTAATTTCCAAAGATGCCCATCGTTCTTATGGATTGGTTGCGTCTGCTTTTTATCCTTATACTTTTGAAGCAGGCATTTCGCCTGATGCTCATGTTGATCCTTCCGCTCAAATTGGTGCAGGATGTCGTATTGCACCGGGTGCTGTTATAGAAAAGAATGTGATATTGGGTGATGGTTGTGATATCCGTGCCAACGCAGTCATAGAGGAAGGTGTCCAAATGGGATCTAACTGTATTGTGGGTGCTAATGCCACTGTATCGCATTGTATTGCAGGTAACAAAGTTTATATTTATCCAGGTGCTCAAATTGGACAAGATGGTTTTGGTTTTGCCATGAGTCCTGAAAAGGGACCTCAAAAATGTCCACAGTTAGGGCGTGTGATTATTGGTGATGATGTGGAAATTTCATCCTGTACGACTGTGGATCGTGGTGCAATGGGAGATACTGTTATTGGTTCAGGTACACGTATTGATAATTTGTGTCAAATTGCCCACAATGTGAAATTAGGGAAATGTTGCGTTATTGTGGCACAAAACGGGATTGCTGGTAGTTGTGAATTTGGTGATTTTGTGGTCTCAGGTGGGCAAGTGGGATATGCAGGCCATATCAAAATTGGATCTGGGGCTCAAATTGCTGCTCAATCCGGTGTTATTTCTGATGTAGAGCCTATGAAAAAATTGATGGGTTCTCCAGCTCAGGAAGGACATGAATTTATGCGTCAAATAGTGGCTTTACGGGGACTTACTAAAAAGAAGTCAGAACAGGTGAAAGCGGATGCTAAAATTTGGTTTTGGAAAAAGTTTTTGAAGAAAGGTTAAAGATGGCGAAAATTCATCCTTTGAGTGTGGTTGATCCAAAAGCAGAATTGGCAGAAGATGTGGAAATTGGTCCCTTTTGTACTGTGGGGCCTCAGGTCAAAATTGGTTCGGGAACACGTTTGATCTCACATAATGTGATTGATGGAGACACGGTGTTGGGTGAAAGAAATACCCTGTATCCTTTTGCCTCTTTAGGACTTCCTTGCCAACATAAACGTAATAAAGCTACGGATTTAAAATTGCGTATTGGTGATGATAATGTGTTTCGTGAACACTTCACAGCTCATACAGGCTCTGACGTAGATCAAAAGATTACAACTATTGGTTCGCGTAACTGGTTTTTAGTGGCTTCCCATGTAGCTCATGATTGCGTGGTGGGAGATGATATAGTGATGAGTAATAATGCCAGCCTTGCTGGGCATGTGACGGTTGGTAATCGTGCTATTATTTCAGGAATGTCTGGTGTTGTCCAATTTGCTCATATTGGGGAAGGGGCTATGGTTGGTGCTATGGTCGGAGTAACAAAAGATGTAATTCCATTTGGAATGGTTATGCGTGATGGTTTGGCGGGCTTGAATTTGGTTGGTTTACAACGCGCGGGTGTTGATAAGAAATTGATCATGGAATTGCAATCAGCCTATAAAGAACTTTTCTTTGGAGATGGTGTGTTAGCTGATAGAATCTCTGAATTGGCTGGAAAGTACGCCGATCATCCGTTGATTTCAAAAGTAATTACCTTTTGCCAAAATCCATCCAGAAACGGACTTATGCAACCGGAGAAAAGGAAATGAAAAAACTTGGGATTATTGCCGGTGCTGGTGCTCTGCCTCATTGCTTGATAGAAGCATGTGAGCGGATGCATCGTGACTTTTATGTCTTGGGACTTAAAGGTCAGGCAAATCCCAAAGAATATGATAAGGCCTTGCCAATGAGTTGGATTCGTTTGGGGGCAGTAGGTAAAGCTTTTAGGATTTTTAAAAAGAATAAAGTTCAGGAAGTTGTTTTTATAGGTGGGGTTAAGCGGCCCTCGTTGGTTGGGCTTTGGCCTGATTTTAAAGCTTTTCGATTGATCAGTCAAGTTGGGTTGAAGGCTTTGGGTGATGATGGCTTGTTGAAAGTAATTGTTAAAGCTGTGGAGTCCAATGGTATGAAAGTGGTTGGAATTGACGAGATACTGCCTCATCTTTTATCTAAAAAAGGTGTTTATACGCGCCGTGTCCCAACACCTCAAGATTCTGTGGACATTAAACGTGGAACAGAAGTGGCACGCCTATTAGGTAAGGCAGATGTGGGGCAGAGTGTTATTGTGCAGCAAGGTTTGGTTTTGGCTTTAGAGGGAATTGAAGGGACGGATGCACTTATTCGCAGATCTTCGGATTTAAAACGTAAAGGCGGAGGTGGTGTATTGGTTAAAATGTGTAAGCCTCAGCAGGATCGACGTATGGATTTGCCAACAATTGGTCCTAAAACAGTTCAAGCTGTTAAAAATGCGGGATTTGCTGGAATTGCTGTTCAATCTGGTGCTGTCCTTATTTCTCAAGCTGAACAAACTATCAAGTTAGCTAATCAATTAGGGTTATTTATTATTGGGGTAGATGTGAAATGACATTGCGTATTTATTTAATTGCAGGTGAACCATCGGGAGATTTATTGGGCTCTCGTGTTATGCGTGCACTCAAAAAGAAAACACGAAATCAGGTGGAATTCATGGGTGTTGGGGGAGAAACCATGCATGATGAGGGTCTGCAATCTTTATTTAATATTCGCGATTTGGCAGTGATGGGATTGATGGAGGTTGTTCCTAGTATTCCCAAAGTTTTGAAGCATCTAAACGAAATTATTATGGATATTAAAAAGAAAAAGCCTGATATCATTATGACAATAGACAGCTATTCTTTTTCTATCCGCGTTCATAAAAAATTAAAGAAATTAAAGTTGGGGATCCCACATGTGCATTGTGTGGCACCACAAGTTTGGGCTTGGAAAGCAGGACGTGCCAAAATTTTACCAAAGTACATTGATCACTTGTTTTGTTTGCTTCCTAATGAAGAAAAATATTTTAAACCTTATGGATTAAAGACGACTTTTATTGGTCATCCTGTGATAGAAGGAGGGGCAGATAAAGGATCAGAAAAGGATTTTCGTGAAAAGTATAGTTTGAAAAAAACAACTGAAATTTTGGTGCTATTGCCTGGCAGTCGTAAAAATGAAGTGGCACGTTTAATGCCAATTTTTAAGCAAGTCTGTGAAGAATTGCAAAGAAAACATCCACATTTGTTTGTGGTAATTCCTTCGGTTAAAACAGTGGCATCCACTGTTTGTGAAATATTGAAAGATTGGTATGTGCCACATACAATTATTTTAGGTGAAAAGAAACGTTATGATGCTTTTGCAGCGGCAGATGTAGCAATTGCGGCTAGTGGAACGGTTAGTTTGGAATTGGCCCTGGCAAAAGTACCTCATTTAATTGCTTATCGTGTGCATCCTTTAACAGCGCAGTTGGCTAAAAAGTTATTAAAAATTCGTTTTGCTAATCTCATCAATTTATTGCAGGACAAAGAGGTGATTCCTGAACTTTTACAGGATAGATGTACCGTTCAAAATTTAGTTCAAACAACAGAAAAATTATTTAAAAACCCAAAACAAAATGTTCAAAAAAGTTTGGACAAATTGAAGGGAAAAGTATTGCCGTCGGATAAAATGGCGCAGGTTTTAATATCTTTAGTAAAGGATAAAAAATGATAAATAAGAATTTGTTTTTATATCATTTTCCTTTAGATCCTTTTTGTCGAAAAGTGCGATTGACTTTATTGGAAAAGGGTATGCCTGTTCAGTTGATACTTACAAAAACATGGGAAAGAGATCCACGCTTTTTACAGTTAAATCCCTTGGGAAATATACCTGTTTTATATGAATCAGATGGTTATTCTTTGTCGGGACATCAAGCAATTTGTGAATATTTAAATGAGATTCAATTGACACCAAACCTGTTGGGTGAGACCCCACGGGGACGTGCTGAAATTCGTCGTTTAACCGAATGGTTTGATACCTTTTTTTACCAAGATGTTGTTTATCCAATTCTATTGGAGCGTGTATTAAAAGTTGTTGGAACACACGAAGCGCCAGATGCTTCTTTAATTCGGGCAGGGCGTGAGAATTTAGAAAAATATTTGAAGTATATTGATTGGTTGGCTGGGCGTCGGTCTTTCTTGGCTGGACGTAATTTATCTTTTGCAGATTTAGCAGGTGCTGCACATTTATCTGTTTTGGATTATCTAGGAGAACTTAATTGGCAAGGTTCTCCTGAGGCTGCGTTATGGTATGCTAAAATTAAATCGCGGCCTACGTTTTCGCCGTTGTTGGATGACCAGGTAGCTGGAATCTTGCCTGCGCCACATTATCAGGATTTGGATTTTTAAAAAGGGGGAAACAATGAAAAGATTTTTATGCTTATTTTTATTGTTATCAGGTTGTGCATTAGTTGATGAAGGGCAAAAGACTTTTTATTGGCAACGCCCCAATACAGGGATTAGTTGGTTTGCTAAAGATCATAACGAATGTATGAAAGAAGCTGATTGGTTTCCTTTCCAATCTCCTCGTTGGCCTTGGGAATGGGGAACTCCCCGAAAATTGAATTTACGATTTGATAATGAATCAGCCAATGGTGTTTGGGCACAGTTTATCCCTTATCCAGGTGCTCAGCCTGTGTATGTTAATTATGTATTGGGTGATTGGTCTGTGGATTATGATGATTACCAGGATTGTATGGAAAAACGTCATTACACACAGCGTTTAGCCCCTCGTATTAATTATCAGGTTTTTCCCAAATAAGGAGCTTAAATGAAAAAAACAATTATGCAGGTTTTGCCTTCTTTAATACAAGGTGGTGTGGAGACAGGAACTGTTGAAATTGCCACGGCTTTACAGCGGGCTAATATTCCGAATATCGTTGTTTCTAATGGTGGCCCTTTGGTTGAACAACTCAAGAAAATTGGAGTAAAACACATTCAATTGCCTGTACATAGTAAAAATCCTATTCGTATGTGGTTCAATTCAAAGAAATTGGCTCAAATTGCGCTAGAAAATAATGTGGCTTTAATGCACGTTCGTTCTCGTGCTCCTGCTTGGTCTGTAAAATGGGCAAGCCAAAAAACAGGTATTCCTTTTATTTCCTCTTATCACGGTATGTATGGCATTAAGCCTGCTATCAAAAAGATTTATAATAGCGTTATGTTAAAGGGATTGTGTACAATAGCTGTTTCTGGTTGCGTAAAACAGCATTTAATGGATGTATATAATTACCCTGAAAATAAAATTCATGTAATTCATCGTGGGGCAGATTTGAAACGGTTTAATCCTGAACGTATTCGATCGGATGAATTGGTGGATTTTGCACAAAAAAAGCAAATTCCAATGGATAAACCTATTATTACTTTGGTGGCACGTCTTTCTAAAATGAAAGGACAGAATTTATTGTTACAAGCACTATCAAAGATGAAACATCAGGAATTAACTTGTTTATTGGTTGGAGGAAAAGCAAAACCTGAATATGAAAAATTGTTGAAAGAAGAAATTCAAAAGTTACCGAATACAATTACTGTAAAAACCTTGTCTGTTCCAGCCAATGAGATACCATTTATTTATACACTATCTGATGTTGTTGTTTCTACGTCTATTATTCCAGAAACATTTGGCCGTACAGTTACTGAGGCTAATGCGATGCATCGGATTGTAGTGGCTTTTGATCATGGGGGACCGCGTGAAACAATTCAGGATGGAAAAACAGGATTTTTAGTCCCTGTAGAAAACGTATTGACATTAGCGCAAAAATTGGATAATGTGTTGGATATGAAACCGAACCAAAGGAAAAAAATGGAAAATGCTGCACGTCAAAGGGTTGAAGAGCATTTTTCAATTGATAAAATGTGTGAGAAAACTTTGAAATTGTATAAGGAGATTTTAAAATGATAGCAGAACATAAAAAAGCAGAAAACACAAAGCATGCACCACCACCATTTCAGAATATGACGGAAAAGCAGCGTCTAACTCAGCTAGAAAAATTGGCCGACCGTCTGGAAAGGATGCGTATTGGTGATTATGTGACGAACTTAAACAAAACTTCTCGTATCATATGGCTTGGGTTGGTTAGTGGTATTGCTCGGGGTGTTGGTTTAACAATAGGTGCTACTTTGGTTATTGCGATTATCTTTAAAATTATTGCTGCATTGGTGAGTATGAATGTTCCTTATTTAAGTGATATGATGAAGGAAGTTCAACAAACACTTCAGACGCGTTATGCACCACAATCTACGCCTGTTCGTGGTAATCATATTCCATCTCATAGGAGATATTAATGTTAAATATTTGTGTTATTGGTACGGGGTATGTGGGATTACCCACGGGTGTTGGTTTTGCTGAAATTGGTCATCATGTTGTTTGTGTGGATAAAGATGTTAATAAGATTCATGCTCTTCAGAGTGGCCAGATCACTTTGTATGAAGATGGATTGGAAGATTTATTAAAAAAGAATTTTGAGGCGGGAAAAATACAATTTTCCGATTCTATGTCAGAGGCTGTTCAGAAAGCTGATATAGTTATTGTAGCTGTTGGAACGCCTCCTCATCCTGTGACTCATGAAGCAGATATGCAATACATCCATGCGGCCGTTCAGGAATTGGCTCAATATTTGGATGGTTATACTGTTGTCGCAATTAAATCGACAGTACCCGTTGGAACGGGGGATGATATCGAAGGAATGATTCGTGAAAAGAATCCAACAGCTGATTTTGATGTTGTATCAATGCCTGAGTTTTTACGTGAAGGATTTGCAGTACATGATTTTTTCCATCCAGATAGAATTGTGGTTGGATCTGATTCTGAACGTGCAAGATTGGTAGTTCAAAAACTTTATGAACCATTTCCAGAACACCCAAATATTTTATATGTAAAGCGTCGGTCCTCTGAAACGATAAAGTATGCGAGTAATTCATTTTTAGCTATAAAAATTCATTATATCAATGAAATGGCTAATTTTTGCGAAAAGGTTGGGGCAGATGTTTTAGAGGTTGCTAAAGGTATGGGGTTAGATAATCGTATTGGTCCACGCTTCTTGAATCCAGGGCCTGGTTTTGGAGGCTCTTGTTTTCCAAAAGATACTATGGCGATGGCTTATATGGCGCGTATGAATGATGTTATGATGACGTTGATTGAGGATGTGATTAAAGAAAATTCTGTTCGTAAAAAACAAATGGCACATCGTATTTTATCGGTAATTCAAGGTGTTGAAAATCCCAAAATTGCAGTTTTAGGGTTAGCGTTTAAAAATGGAACAGATGATTGTCGTGAATCTCCAGCTATGGAAATTTTAGATGAGCTGCTTACAAATGATGTTTCGATAACTGTTTATGATCCTAAAGCAATCGATAATGCTAAGAAAATATTGGGTGATAAAGTTGTTTATGCGCCCGATATGTATGATGCAGTTAAAGATGCTGACGTTGTGGCTATTTTGACAGAATGGGATGAATTTAAAAATTTGGATTTGAAGCATGCTGCAACCCTTGTCCGTCATAAAAACATTGTGGATTGCCGAAATTTATTGAATCCAAAAGATGTCAAAGAAAATGGTTTTGAATACCAAGGAATAGGGCGGTAACTAATCCCTAAACATGGGTAGGCCTTTACGCATTAATGTTTCTTGTTGTTCCATGTAGGTTGCAAGATTAATGTTGTTGCTGCGAATGGTCATACGCATTTGATCTGCTGCGGATGAATTTGGATTCGCAAAGGCCGTCTTGTAATAAAGTTTTAATTTTTCGACACCTTCCAAACGTTGGTAAATAACTCCTAAAATACCACGTGCTAATAAGTCGGCAACCAAGCCGCTGTCCAAACCAGTAGATGAAGCATATTTAATCATTGAATTTAGTGCATCTTCCACACCGTTTGCGTGAATAGTAGAGAAAACCAAGTGTCCAGAGGTTGCTGCAACCAAACATTGTGCTGCAGTTTCAGGAGTACGAATTTCTCCCACCAAAATATAACGAGGTTTAGAACGCAAAGCAGAACGTAAACCAGCTCCCCATTGGTCATTTTCAACACTGGTTTGTTTACATAGACCTAACCCGCCATTTTTGGCATGATAGAGTCCAGATAAAGGCATTTCTGGTGGATCTTCAATAGTATACAAAAAACCACCTTCTGTTTCCAAATATCTTTTCATAATAGCTGATGCAGAAGTTGTTTTTCCTTGTCCTGTTGGACCTGCAAAAAGTAATAATCCTGAAGATTTGCCTAAAGTGGAAAGATGTTTGACAATTTCTGGTGCAAAGCCTAATTGTTCAATGTTAGGGGCTTCGTTGGGCATTTTACGACAGTTATATTGGACTCCCTCTTTGGTCATAATACGTTCTACACGATAGTAATCGCCCGCAAATTTAATCGAGTAGCTGGAGGTTCCTGTATAACCTTGTTCCAAATTGCGCTTAAAATCTGGTAAGTCAGGTGTTTCAATAGGAATTAATGCAAAACGGGTACGAGGATCACGCACGTAAGCAATATCTTCTGGTGTATACCAGATATCTGAAAAACCTGTATCATGTAAATTTTCACCTTTTACCACTGTAGCATCAGCTGAAATTTGTTGCGCTTCATTGGAAAAAGTGGTCGATTTTTTTTGTGCTTGAGTTGTGGATTCAACGTTTCCCGTTGTATTCCTCAGTTGAGCTAGTGGATCAGAATCTTTTTCTGTTTCACTGGTTTGTGTTGCTGATTTTTCAGATTTACCTCTCAAAGCAGCTAGAGGATCTTCTGCAACGGGCGTTGTTGTTTGAGGTTGTTCGACAGATGCCTGTGCCTGGTGAGCTACTGCTGGATTCATTGGAGGTTGAGGCTTGTTTTCTGTAGCAGTCTCAGGTTCTTTTTCTTCTTTATGTAAAAAGCTGGGTAAAATTGGTTTGTTAAACATAATGACTCCTTTTTTATAAGGATGACATATTTTTTTTAACTTGTCCAGTATTTTTTTAACGATGAATATTTTTTAGTTTGAAGAAAGGACATATTTGTTGGGTATTTTTTGCTGCATCAAAAATAATCGTTTTTTTTATCATTCCATTTTCATCCACTTGTGCATGTTTAATTGTTGAGACAGGTAAATTAGAACTACCTGTATATTTCAAAGCCCCATGATATTGACTAATTTGTTGCATTAATTGTTGATATTCTTTTTGGAAATCTACGCTATGTGTGCATAGTGCATCTACCAAAGTTTGTAAATAAATGGCATCTGAATATCCATTACAAGGATTGCTATTATCATAACAAGTTAATGTATGAGATATATCTGTATTAATGGATGTTTTACCATTAAAGACGAAGGATGTTTTGTTTTCTTCTGTTTTACATGTAATTCCTGATACTTTTTTTAAGAAAGAATCATTATCAGGAAGTTCGATATCCAACTCATTCAATTTTGAATTAATTAGGGATTCATTTTTCTTTAATAGTTCTAATAATCCTGGAGCACATTCAACATCAATCTGCCATGAAGGATAAATAAGGTCTTTTGATTGTACGGGAATACCCAAAATTAGAGCTTCATGATTATCCAAACTTTTATTTAGGAAGCCATCATTTAGCAATCGAACATGAACATCAGCATCATCTTCGTTTGTCCACACGTAAAATCCTTTATTTTTTTCATTTATTCTTGGAACAGTGGATTTGGCTCCCTCTCGAAAAAAGGATCTTAAATTTTGGGTTTCTGTTGATACATGATAAAAAATCATTTTGTTCCTTTTTTTTAATGTGGTTTCTGGTAATAAAATATCATAAAAATAATTTTTTAACAAGATAAAACTTGCTCTTTTTTTGAATAAGTATTAAACTTAGTAAAAAAGGAGATTAAATGCGTATTTTAATTGCTGGTGCAGGACAAACAGGAGTGGCTTTAGCACGCTATCTGCGTGCGGAGAACCATGAAATTGTATTGATTGATAAGGATCCACAAGCTTTGTCGGATCTCAGTGAACAGATTGATATTCAAACTTTAGCTGGACCATGTGATTCTCCTCTAGTTTTAGAACGTGCTGGTGCAGGAGGTGTGGATGTTTTGTTGGCGATGACAGGGGATGATCAAACAAATATTATTGCTTGTTCTATGGCTAAAGAATTATTTCGAGTTTCACAAAGGATTGCCCGTATATCATCCAATGATTACCTAATGCCTAAATATGCGGATTTTTTAAAAGCTTTATCTGTGGATGTAGTAGTGTCTCCTGAAAAAGAAACGGCCAGTCAAATTTTGACTAGTTTGTCAATTAACGGTGCTACAGATATGACAATTTTAGGGCAGGGATTAGTGCGCTTTTTAGGAATTAAGTGCCGCTCTGACATTCCTTTACTTGGTAAAAATTTAAAACAGATTCGCCATGAGATTGGAGATGTAAATATATCCATTGTGGCTGTTGTTCGTCGCCATCAATTAATGGATTTGGAAAAAGTTGTTTTACAAGTTGGTGATGAAATTTATTTCTTTGTGGATACAGGGCATTTATCTTATGCCCTGGATATGTTGGGATATGGTGAAGTTCCTTTGAATAATGTTTTGATGTTTGGTGGTGGGGCTGTAGGTTTCCAAACAGCGAAGGTTTTAGAAAAAGATTCAGATAACACCCAAATTACCTTGGTTGAAAAAGATAAAAACAGAGCTGCTTTTTTAGCTGAGCATTTGGATCGTACTTTGGTCATTCAGGGAGATGGTTTTGATGATAATTTGTTGGAAGATATTGATATTCAAGCAAATCAAGTCAGTATTGCCACAACGCATTCAGACGAAAACAATGTTTTGCTTTCTTTGATGGCTAAACGCAGTGGAGTACAACGGACTTGTGCTCTGGTAAGAAATACCTTATATAAACAATATTTACGTGGTTTGGGTGTGGATACTTTAATTAATCCGAATGCTGTGATGGTGTCGGCAGTTTTAAAATGTTTGCGCAAAGGACGTTTAGCGAACGATTACTTTTTACAATCTGGAATGGGTGAAGTAATGGAAGTTGATGCATTAAAAACATCCCGTATTACTCTGGCTCCTTTGGAGCGGGTGAAAATTCCAAAAGGTGTCCAAATTGGTGGTATTTTACGTCAGAATACCTTTATCCGTCCACACCGTGGTTTACATGTTCAGGAAGGCGATAAAGTTTATGTCTTTGTGGCACGGGGATGTGTAGCTCAAGCTGAAAAACTCTTTACTGTAAGGCTTTCGTTTTTTGCATGAGTGAACAAATTTTCAGTGGTGTTCCTTCTGGTTATGAAGCTTTTGTTTTGGCAAAGTTTGTCCAAAAACAATCGGTTGTATACGTGGCTTCCAGTGAAAAAAAAGCATTGCGTACATATGATATTTTAAAATCAATTTCGCCTAAAACAAAAGCCTTGTTTTATCCTGCATGGGATACGGTTCCTTACGATCGTGTGTCGCCTTCGGCTGACATTGTGGGAGCACAAATTGATTGTTTGATGCAATTAGCACATTCAAAAAATCCAATAATTTTGATTACCTCTGTTGCAGCACTAAGTCAAATGGTGCCTCCACCTAAAACCTTTATGGATGCTAGTTTCCAAATAAAGTTAGGTGATAAGATCGACTTTGATAATTTAAAAAAATTTTTAATACGTTCGGGCTATCAATCAACGGACGTTGTGATGCAGGCTGGTGATTTTGCAATCCGTGGGGAAATTATTGATATATATACACCTGGGTTAAATTTACCAGTTCGATTGGATTTTTTTGATGACGAATTAGAAAGTATTCGTTTTTTTGATCCAACTACGCAACGTACAAATGATTTATTAAAAGAATTTGAAATCAAGCCTGTACGGTTGTTTGATTTGGATGAAAAAAGTTGTACTTTATTTCGCTCTCGGTTTCGAGAATTATTTGATAATCCTGTCCAGGATAATGTTTATCAGGCTGTTTCAGATAGTCGTTATACGGATGGCATGGAACATTTTTTGCCACTTTTTTATGAAAAGATGGTATCGCTTTTAGATTACCTGACTGAGGTAACTATATTTATGGGATCCACTTTTGAAGAATCACTTAAAGCACGTGAAGCACAGGTCAATGATTATTATCAGGCACGCTTGCAATTCCAAGGCCCTAGTGCTCCTCCTTATCACCCTTTACCCCCAGAACTCTTCTTTATTGACAATAAAAAAATGACAAAAGATTTAGCAAAGCGTGAAGTTGTTCGTTTGACCCCATTTCAAACAGAGCAGGGTAAAGATATGGGTGCTCGCGCTACACGTGACTTTGTGGATATCCGTATTCAAAAGGATAAAGATTTATTTACAGAAATTGCTGATTTTGTGCGCTCATCAACTAAAAAAGTTATCATGACTACTTTGACAGAAGGGGCAGCAGATCGTTTATGTGCCCTTTTTAAAGAAAAACAACTTTCACTGACGCAGGTCAATGATTTTAAATCAGCTCTTAAAAAAGTTCCCGCCATTTGGGTGGCACCTTTTGAAACAGGCTTTCAAACTAATGATTTTCTGATTTTAACTGAAACAGACATGTTTGGCGAGCGTTTACAAAGTTTGCCTAAACGTCGCAAAGCCCAAGACTTTATTACCGATATTTCCACACTTTCTATGGGTGATTTAGTTGTACATACCCAACACGGTATCGGACGTTTTATGGGATTGGAAACGCTTCAAGTAGCAGGGGCAGCTCATGATTGTCTGCTTTTGGAATATGCTGAAAATGCACGGCTTTTTGTGCCAGTTGAAAATGCGGATGTTTTGTCACGTTATGGATCGGGTGAGGTAGCACTAGATAGACTCGGTAATCCTTCTTTTGCTAACCGAAAAGCTAAAGTACAAAAAGACCTGTTGCAAATGGCTGGGCAACTCATGAAGGTGGCAGGACAACGTGCTTTACATCATATGCCAAAAATTTTGGCCCCACATGGATTGTATCAAGAATTCTGTGCGCGTTTTCCCTACAATGAAACGGAAGATCAACTACGTACTGTTGCGGAAATTGAATCAGATTTATCAGCAGGAAAGCCTATGGATCGTCTGGTCTGTGGGGATGTGGGATTTGGTAAAACAGAGGTGGCCATGCGAGCAGCTTTTTTATCGGTGATGGCTGGATATCAAGTGGCTGTAATTGCCCCCACTACACTACTTGCGCGCCAGCATGCCCAAAATTTTGTTCAGCGCTTTGATGGTTTTCCCATTCGTGTGGCATCGCTTTCACGATTGGTGTCAGCACGTGATTCCAAACGGGTTAAAGAAGAACTTGAAAAGGGGACATTAGATATTGTAGTTGGTACGCATGCTCTTCTTTCTAAAACGATGCGTTTTAAAAATTTGGGCCTTGTTATTGTGGATGAAGAACAACACTTTGGTGTAAAACATAAGGAACGTTTAAAAGAATTACAAGCGGGTGTTCATGTATTAACTTTGACAGCTACACCTATCCCACGTACTTTACAACTATCGCTTTCAGGGGTGAGAGAATTATCTATCATTGCAACGCCACCAGTGGATCGTTTGGCTGTCAAAACTTATGTGATGCCTTTTGATCCGGTGGTCATGAAGGAAGCTATTTTACGCGAACACTTCCGTGGAGGACAGACCTTTGTGGTGGTACCTCGCATTACAGATATGCCAGATGTTTATGATGATTTACATGCCTTATTGCCTGATTTAAAAATGGTTCAAGCGCATGGTCAAATGTCGCCCGCTCAATTGGAAAAAATTATGGCTGATTTTACCGAAGGAAACTATGATGTATTGATCGCGACCAGCATCATTGAATCGGGATTAGATTTGCCACGTGTTAATACCATGATTGTGTATCGGGCGGACATGTTTGGTTTGGCTGCACTTTATCAATTGCGTGGTCGTGTAGGACGCGGTAAAAAAAAGGCTTATGCGTATTTAACTACGACAGGTAATTTGTCCGAAAATGCCCGCAAACGTCTAGAGGTTATGCAGAAACTGGATAGCTTGGGGGCTGGTTTTATGTTGGCAAGTCACGATTTAGATATTCGTGGAGCAGGGAATTTATTGGGAGCCGAACAATCTGGACATATACGTGAAATTGGTGTGGCACTTTATCAAAAGATGCTTTCTGAGGCTGTCCAAAGTCTTAAAAATGAGAAATCAGCTCCTGTAGAAGAAGATTTTTCCCCGCAAATTTCTGTTGGCCTTCCTGTGTTGATTCCGGCAACTTATATTCCTGAATTGGATGTTCGGATGGATTTATATCGGCGTATGGGGGACATTCGTACCATGGATGAAATCAATGCCATGCGTGCAGAACTCAAAGATCGTTTCGGTTTATATCCAGAAGAAACTGAAAACCTGTTTTTGACTTTGGAATTGAAATTATTGGCACGCAAAGCACATATTGAACGATTGGATGCGGGTGAAAAAGGGGCGACTATCAGCTTTTTCAATAACACTTTCCCAAATCCTGCAGGTCTTATAGACTATATTAAAACTCAAGCGGGAACGATGAAAATCCGTCCCGATCAAAAAGTACTAGCTATACGTACGTGGAAAGATACCGATAAGCGTTTGAAAGGTGTTCGGGATATGATTCAAAAAATTGCCGATTTAGCTGATTATTCGTCATCTTCTGCTGGTGGTTGATATTGATATTCCCCACCATTTTCAGATAATATGCTACTTTCTTGAGCCATATTTCTTATTTTTTCGCACCCTGAGGTATTTTTAAGTCTTATTTTAACGGTGCCGTCGTTTTCTGCTCTCATTGTATCAATGCAAGGATAATCTGTTTTTTTCTTACCGATAGTTCCCCAGATATCACTATCTTCTATTGTTTTTATTCTTGTTAAAGCGGTTAGTGAGGCAACAGATGCTAATTCTTCTATACGACCGACATCAGACTTTGTCCTTGCTCCGTAAAAACTGCCAATGCTACCTATCCCTAAAATTCCAATGATGGCTAACACCAAAATCATTTCAATCATTGAACGACCAGATTCGTTTCCCATTTTATATCCTTTCATGAATGTTTATATTTAATTTTTGTTGTGATAAAAGGCAAGTATTTTAAAAATCCTTTTTTATATTTTCCCAATTGTTCAAATTTGCCCAAAGGAATAATGCCAAATAACTTCATTCTTAGGATATGTGGTGCTGTATCTTGAAATTTCTGCCATAATTCGGGATGTTTTTGACGTGCTATAGTCCGAATTTTTTTAGCGGTATTTTGCATTTTGGTACTTTGCGTTTTACTGGTATTAGCTGCGTGTAAATGATAATGGAAAAGAGTTTCTGGTAAGTTGTAAAATTTTGTCTTTCCAATTAAATCACACCATAGAGCATAATCTTCTGATGGGGAAAATTCTGCTTTATAGGGATCTTTTTTCAAAACGTTTGCTCGTATCATAGAACTTGGGTGTAAAATCATACAATCTTGCATTAATCCCATTTGAATTTCTTCATTTGTTGTGGGAAGTCTGGATTTCCGTCCATTAGGTACTATTTGGTATTGGCAACCAACGACGCCCACTTCCGGATGTTTATCTAAAAATTGAACTTGCTTCTCAAAGCGTTTTGGTAAAGAGATATCATCATGGTCCATGACAGCTAAATATTTACCTTTGGCCATTTTGACCAATTTGTTGCGGCTGGGAGTAATACCCATATTCTTTTTATTTTTACTATATTTAATGCGTTTATCTTTGAATGATTTAACTACCTCTTCGCGTGTATTCATAGGGCAGTCATCCAAGATTAAAAATTCAAAATCTTTAAAAGTTTGATTTAAAATGCTTTGAATAGTTGCTTTTAAATATTCTGGATGTGTCTGGTAAATTGGCATTAAAACAGAAACCTTGGGCATATTTATCTCCTTATGGGACAAACATAGCACAAAAAAATTCTTTAAGCAATTGTTTTTTGGGTAAGTGAAATTTTAGATGGCATATTTTCTTTTTGAGTAGAAGTGATAAAATCATTGTAATCAAAAACAGGGTAACGATATTGATTTTGTTTTAGCCACATTCGAACGCGATCTATATTTTCTGGTGTTGTGATCAAAGAATGTATACGTTGAGGATTATTGTAAAAATTAATATTAAAAATATGCCCTTTTCTTTGTGCCATCGTATATTCTTGTTCATCTTTGGCATGAATAACAAAAATAACACCAGCGGGTAAGAATCCAATAAAGGCATTTAAATCAGAATGTCCCAGGATTGTATCCCGAATATTACTTTTTGTTGTAACAGAAAACTGTCCGGCAGGATCGCCACTTGTTGCAAATCCCCACAAGTCTCTTCCTGAAATGATTTGGCCGCTTTGAATAATTTTGACCGCATTGTAAATGGGGGTTCCATGAAAGACTAAATGTTTTGATGCTGGTAATATATTTTGAATACTTTGGGCAAATCTACTAATTTGTTTTTCTCGGTAAGAAATATCTCTTGAAGTGTTTGGTCGGATAAATTGTAATTTTCCTTTTTGATTACTTAAACGGAATTGTAGTTCCAACAACTCTTCTCGATTACAATTACGATCCCGCATCATGGCCTTGATATGGTTTTGTGTTTGTTTGATTTTTAATTCCAAAAATTTACGTTTTTCTTGGTAGCGAGTCATTTTGATTTAGGAAACATCTTTGGTAATAATAGTTTTGTTGGAAAAGCTTTTCTTTTTTGATGAGGATAAACCATTTTTACATCAGCCACACCATAGTCTTGAATATAAATAGGTTTACATTTAAAAGCCAAATCCATTTCAATAAAAAAATCGTCCCAAGCATCGGGTGAAGATTTAAAGCCGAGTGTCCTTGAATTTGTTATTGGTGAGGCGGAAAAACCAAGGCCAAAAAAATCGTTATTTTGAGGACCCATTAAAAATGTACTTTTACCATCTTTAATGGTAAATTCTTGTGCCACTTTATATGATGGTAGTAAAACTTTATATCTTTTTTCTTTATCATCCCAAGCCATTTTGATTTGTGGATCCCTTACAATATGAGTGAACTTTGTTAAAGTTCCTTCATTAAAATACATATGTACCATTTCATGGGTAGATTTTCTTTCCACAATAATATGTTCGGGGTAGCGAGCGTCTTTTGATTTTTTCAAAACTTTTACTTTTAAATTAAATTGCATGAATTATTCCTTAGTTCTACATTGTTGGATGTTTTTTTGAGGATGTTTCTTTCTTCCTTGAGTTAAATAAACCTCTTTGATTTCAGCCGCTATATCGTTATAATGTCTGTCTAAAT
>Ga0310690_10004841_pt1 | contig 18751 bp, 21 predicted proteins | sample AusTroGonzalo_MG_2_FD_207661 | JGI IMG/M metagenome (GOLD analysis project Ga0310690, IMG submission 207661) | Bovine rumen microbial communities from tropical cattle in Woodstock, Queensland, Australia - Gonzalo_04 (v2) (version 2) | ecosystem: Host-associated > Mammals > Digestive system >...
ATACAAAGAAATGTCTGCCGAGGAATGTTATGATTAGATAGAATATCAGATCAGTGATAGTATGGTGGCTGGAGTAGAAAAAATTTACTCTGAAGATGTTAATGAAAATAACGACAAATTTATTGACGAACTTGATTCGGGGGCAGAACAGGGATATCCCATTGGACTTAACACTCTTAATTATATGCTTGGTGGGCTACATGCGGGAACCATGACGCTATTTGGTGCACCTATTGGACAGGGTAAAACAAGCGGATCAGTTCCTATATTTATTATGAAAAATCTTGAAGAAGGGCGCAATGTTCTCGTTATTAGCAACGAGCAGACATGTAAAGAATATAGACAACTTATGCTTACTTATGCGCTTTTCAATAATCCAGAATTTGATGGTTGTGGATTAAATAGAAAGAAGATTTCTCGTGGCAATTTTACAGCAGAACAGAAAGCAGAACTTAAAAAGGCTGGGGAATGGCTTAAGAATCTTAAGGGGCACGTTAGATTTGTAGAACTTCAAGATTATAATACTGCGGCAGTACGTAAGATTATTACAAAGTATTCAAAAATTGGATACCCTATAGTTATTTATGATGTACTTAAACCCGCAGACGGAGCATCAGATAGGGCGTGGGCAGAGTTTAGTGCATGTGCCGAAACACTGTTTCAGATGGCAAAGAAAACTAAGGTTGCACTTGTATGTACATTCCAGTTAGCACCCGACTCTCTTACAAGAAAATATCTCGACCTTAGTTCCGTTGGTAAATCCAGAGGTATTGCTGAAACGTGTCATGCGTGTATTATGTTTAGACCCGTATTCAACAATGAATATGAAAATATTCACCCTTATAATTATAGGACTGAGGATGGTAAGAGAATAAAAGTATTTTCTGATCTCAACAAAGATAAGCATTATATTATTATATTTGTTCCTAAGAATAGGTCTGGAGAGGTTGAGCCACAGATATGTGTTCAGTTTGATATGGCTTTTATGAGAATGAAAGAAATAGGCTGGGTAGATATAGCATTTGACAACTTCTCGAGGGGGCGTTAATTGACAGCGTGAAAGATATATGATATCATATTATGCAAGGAGATAATATTATGAAACCTATTTATTTAGACTATGCCGCAACAACTCCAATTGTACAATGCGCAAAAGAAGCAGTTAAAAAATATATGGCAGTATTTTACAATCCTTCTGCCGCCTATAGTGGGGCGGTAGAAGTAAGATCGGATATAGAAAATGCCAGAAGTATTATTGCTAAATGTATAGGTGCTGACCCCGAAGAAATATTCTTCACTAGTGGTGCTACAGAAGGAAATAATATAGCGATACAGGGATTGAGACGTGTAACGAATGGTAGATTTGTTACGTCGGAGATAGAGCATCACTCTGTATTAAATCTTGCGGACAATGATAGTTATATTTTGCACGTAGATTCGAATGGTTTTGTGCGCCCAAACGATCTCTACGGGGCTCTTGACAAGGGTGACATTGTGTCGATTATGATGGTCAATAATGAAATTGGTACAATTCAGAACATTAAAGAAATATCTAGAATCGTGAAAAAGAGTAGGGCGTTTATGCATACGGATATGACTCAGGCTGTGGGACATATACCAGTCAATTGTCACGATCTAGGAATTGATATCGCTACGGCAAGTGGGCATAAATTTGGAGCGCCAAAGGGTATAGGTTTTATATATATACGAAAGGGGTTGCATATCCCCGCTCTCGTACAGGGTGGAGGACAGGAAAGAGGGCTTAGGTCTGGCACAGAAAACGTATGTGGAATTATGGCTATGGCGGCTGCACTTAAATATGCAACAGATAATATCGACAAGAATCTTAATCATATTTCAGAAATAAACAATTATCTTTGTACCCAACTTGATAATAGTGAATTTAATTTTGCATATAATTATGCGAACACCAATCATTATGTTGGGAATTGTAATGTGTGCTTTATGAATCAGCGAGGAGAGGAAATTGTAGAATTTTTATCTGCTAACGGGATTTATGTATCATCTGGTAGCGCATGTAATACCAATGACGATGAACCTTCTCACGTTCTTATGGCTATAGGTCTTACAACAGAACAGGCAGAAGCCTCAATTCGTATATCAATAGGAAATGATACAACAACAGAAGATATAGATAAACTTATAGAAACATTGAAAACATATTTTTCCTTAAGAAGAGGTGATTGATTTGATTGACGCAATAGGTCTTAAGGGGTATCTTTGCGATAAAGAAGACGAAATTATAAAGATATTGGATCATATTGGCATAGACATTGACACCATCAAACATCATCCTACTCAGAATTATTTGTCGATGTGTAGAAAGGGTGGCGATAATAAAAACGGATTATTGATATGGCTCGATAATTTAAATTATAAGATGATGACGCGCAATAGGTCTGGAAACATTTTTACATTGGTAATGGATGAAACTGGATGTAGTTTTCCAAAGGCTTTGGAAAATATAGCAAAGTGGACGGGGTACGACAACGACATAAAAATAACCCTACCATTTGAAGGTTTTTATAAACAGGCACAGCGTGACGCATTTGGCAACTACGATTTAAATTTCACATATTATTCCGAATTAGATTTGCCACCAGCAAATGCTCTTTCTCAAAAGTTCTTTAGGGATGGGGTAAGTTTTCAAACACAAGAACTGTTTGGGGTTAGGCTGGATTTGTGCGATAATAGTATAGCCATTCCCATATATGACTATTCGGGGAAACTAGTTGGATGTAAAAATAGAAGTAATGATCCCAACTGTCCTATGGACTGTAGGTTTTATGCTTCACTTCCATATCCTAAAACTAATGTTGTATACGGATACCCAAACAACTATCATTCTATAATTAGCAAAAATACTGTAATAATATTTGAATCGGAAAAATCGGTGATGCAGATGTATAGTTTTGGTAGTCCTATTGCTGTAGCAATAGGTGGTCATTGTTTAAGTAATACACAAGTTCATTACATCAAAAGTTTAGGCGCAAGAAATATAATCCTTGCTTACGATGAAGGTATAGACGAAGACGAAATACGTTTCGAAGCGGAAAAACTTAAAGTAGATAATCATATAATGAATAACAATGTGTATTATTTATTCGACAGAGATCATTACTATCTTAACCTTGGTTCCAAGGATAGTCCGTCTGACCATGGAAGATATGTATTTGAGCAAATGTGCAAAAATAGTATTATAAAACTGAGTGCGTGAGGTATAACATATGATTCATATAGACGGAGCGATTGTAAGAACCACTAGAAGGGGACAAATTAATTTGGTTTGTGCCTACATTCAACAGATCAAAACGGATTACAATAAAGCCATTTCTGATGGTAATATTTTGGAAATGATAGAACTTGAACAATGTGTAAAGTCGGATGATTTTCTGGGAGAGACTATTGGCATAAGTTCCGAAGCCACATTAAGGGCGCTGAGGAACTCATATGATAAGAATAAATTTGAAATAGTACGGGACGAAGAAACTGGATATCCGATAAGAGTTACTAAAAAGAGGGTGTTAAAAAATGGAGAGAGCAAAGGAAGAAAGACTGGAAAGCCTTAAAGAACAAGGAAAAAATATTTATTCTATTTCTAGATTAAATAGTCTTAGCCAGTGCCCATATTCAGCATATATCACATATAAATTAAAAGATAGGGGAGACGATAATGTCTGGGCGGCGCTAGGCTCTATTATGCACGATACACTTCAGGACATCATTGACAATGGTACTTCTACGGATAGTCTTAGAGAAAAACTTGAAGACGGAATAGACAATATGGAGATTAGTGGTATTGATTTTCCAAAGAGTAAAAATGGGGACAATACCATAAGAGAAAATTGGATTTCCAATATGGTAGGTTTTTGTCAAAACTTTAAAGTCCCTGATGGAGATTTTCTTACTGAGCAATTAGTTATTTATAAATTATCCGAAGATGATTATATACAGGGGTATATAGATTTATTAAGAATGGACGATGAAGATACCAACACTGTAAGTGTATTGGACTGGAAGACCAGTAGTAAATTTACAGGCAATCATCTTATCGAGGCTGGCAGACAGTTGGTTCTTTATGCTCAAGCGTTGGAACAGGCTGGATATAAAATAAATCAACTTGCATGGGTTATGCTTAAATATTGTAAGGTTAGTTGGAAACAGAAGAATGGTAAAATTAAAGAGAAGGTTTGCGAATGGCGTAATTATGTATCGCAAATCCGCCCATATCTTTTGTCTCCGCCCTCACCAGTTGACATTGACGAGTTTGAACTTGAGGCATTGGTTGACGAGGCGGTTGCAAATAATTCTCTTGACAACCTACCAGATGATTTAAAAAGTCAATTCCAGATAGAACAGTATATACACTATTATGATTATACCCCAGAAGTAATTGATGAAACTCTCGATTATGTATCTAAGCAGATCGAATCTTTTAAAAATCGTGGAGACGATGTTGCGAATTATCCACCTTTGGACATAAATAAAAATAGTTTCTTTTGTTCTTCGTTGTGTGGACATAAAAAGAAGTGCAAATTCTACAAGGACTATTGTGCAACATTTGTAAAGAAAGATGATGAAGATTTATTTTAAAAGGAGATATATAAAATGAGAGTGTGTGAAAGATGCAATAAGCCTCTTCAGGCTAAAAATAATATTATCATAGATGACTGTGTTAGTGTTGAGTCGAAGATTTATTTGTGTGATGAATGTTTACAGAAAACGATCGCTTTCTTAAATTCAACAGACTATGAATATATTAAAAATATTCTTACAAAGGTTGGATATGAAAACGACATAGAGGCACACGACGATGAACACTATCTTGTATTGAGTACATATGGCAATGAAGTCGCAATAGAATTTGATAATGACGGCAAGTTTGAAAGAATCACTGAGGTACATTAATGACATTTAGTTTAAAAGTGTCAGAGATAAAATCTCCATGTATGGGGTGTAAAAATAGAACCGATGCTTGTCATATTTCATGTAAACAATACAAAGAATATAAAGCAGCAAATGAATTGATATCTAAAAGAGTGCACGAAAAACAATTAGACATTGACAGATAGGAGTAATTATGATAGTATTGTTCATTGGAAAGAGTGCGGCGGGAAAAGATAGATTCTCGAAGGAAAAAGTTAGGGATGGATATATCCCTATAGTATCATATACAACCAGACCAATTAGAAATGGTGAAATAGACGGTGTTGATTATAATTTTGTCACCAATGAAGAATTTGAGCAATTAATCTCAGAGGGCAAAATTATGGAATATCGATCATATGAAACTTGTGTTGACCATAAAAAAGATATATGGTATTATGGAAGTCCAAGGGTCGATCTATCAATTGGCGACTACGTTGGTGTTGTAACTGTTTCTGGAGTTTGGTCTTACATAAAAGAATATGGAGCGAAAAATCTGGAAGTTATATATCTTAAAGCAGACGACGACATAAGAGAGGGTCGCGCAAGAAATAGGGGCTCATTTGACGAAGCAGAGTGGAATCGTAGGCTTAAGGAGGACGACAAAGATTTTTCGCCAGATAAAATATATGAATTAACTAAATCATTGTGGTATTTTACGGAGAAGTGGAATAACAAAAACTTGACAAATACATAAAAATATGGTATTATAATATGTGTCAAAAATTATTAGAAAATGACAGGGCGCTGTGTAACACAAAAAACAACTACAAATATGGTGAAGAGTACGTCTACCCCCCCTAAACAGCGCCTTGTTATTTATATAGAAAGGATCGCCTTATGAATGAATGTTTTCATTGTGGACATGAATCTGTAGTTTGGGATAACGACTTTAGTTTTGAAGAATATTATGGAGAAGGAGAAGGAATTGTACACATACTCCATTGTGCTAATTGTGGAGCGGAGATAGAGTATGCAATAAAAGATTCTAACTCTGATGAAGAATAATTTTATATGGAAAAGTAACTCAGTTGGTTAGAGTGGCACCCTTATAAGATGCTGGTCGTAGGTTCGAGTCCTACCTTTTCTATTTTTTATGCCGCCCTAGCACAATTGGCAGTGCGTCTGATTTGTAATCAGGAGGTTAGGGGTTCGATTCCCTTGGGCGGCTCTGCCACATACGGAGAAAAAGTAAAGAAGTGACTTTGAATGCCTGACGCTCTATGAGTGCGCGCTGTAAGAGAGATATATGTGGTGTTCCGTCGATGATGCTTCGGTGCACTATGTGGCTTTGGTTGGTTGGTCGAGCGGCTAAGACGCTACCCTTTCACGGTAGAAACGGGAGTTCGATTCTCCCACCAATCACGAACCGCAAAGTGGAAGATGCGGTATAAAAATGATCGACCATCCTCTATGAGTAGGAGATAGGAAGACCTGAGTTTACAGGGGGAGTTGAATCTGGCTACATAGAGTGAGTCCTAGAGCCCATGATACTAATGGACTATGCGTGAATGTGTTGGTTGTTTTACGGGAGAGAGCGGTATACGAATCGCAAAGAAGAGAGTGATATAATGGGTCGATGCATAGGTTTATTATATATCATTCTTCTTGGAAATAGCATGCACGTAGTTCCACTCTCCACCGCAAGACAGCCAATGCTAAAAAGTATCTGAAACGCTAGGCAATTGCGAGAACGTAGTGTAATGGTAGCACGCGTGCTTTGGGAGCATGAGGAGGCGTTCAAGTCGCACGTTTTCGATTTCTACTGTAATTACAAGTGCAGTAGACGGACATTTAGAAGAATAACATTTAGGGAATAGATTAGCAAAGTGTGAGGTGAGGGGCATATTGTACAGTATGCATTGACAGATGTGAAAGGGCTAAATGTTCGATAGTAATGTGGTGTAACTGGTTAGCACACCGACTACGTAGGTCGGAGGATCAGGTTCGAGACTTGACGTTACAATGCCCACTAAAGGAGCCTTACTCAAGTGGTTAAAGAGGGCTGACTACTAATCAGTTAGGTCTTATTGATGCGAAGGTTCGAATCCTTCAGGCTCCGTTTTATATTGTCCGTGTGGTGCAATGGATTAACATAACTGCCTTCCAAGCAGTAGATGCGGGTTCGATTCCCGCTACGGGCTCTACGATGTATTTTTAAGAGTATGCACGGGGTTATCAGCATCGCTTTGAGTAAATGAAAAATGCATGTCATTGAAAGGACGAGGAAGATACTGGTCGCTTACTAGGGATAATTGCAATATCCTGACGCAAGAAAATAAGTGAATAAAGCCCCTTGCAGACTGCCAAGAGAATAGTGAGTTTGAGTCTCACGCAGGGAGTTAACTCCGTACATACTCTTAAAAGTATATAATGGCTCGATAGTCAAGCGGCTAAGATACCGCCCTCTCACGGCGGAGACACGGGTTCGAGTCCCGTTCGGGTCGCGGTGTTTGGTAGCGCCAAACTGATCTGAGAGTAAGCAGAACGCCTCAGAAAGAATGAAAATGCCGAGAAAAGTTGCTCACAACCAGCGGTGAGAACGTAATGAGACTGGATTTAATATCTTCTTTATCGGAACTGCCCATGCCCTTTTCGTCTAATGGTCGGATGTAGGAATTTATTCCTAAGATTTCAGTTCAAATCTGTTGGAGGGCATTAACGTCATGGAACGTAAAGAGCACGTAAGTGTTTCTGCCAACATATCTAGAGAGACGCCGTAAGATAGTTGGTTAAAAAAGATGTTTACTAGCACCACTGGATTCATCCTTAAAAAAATCCAGAGCGAGGCGCGTCAATGCTACCATGTCGGAATTGGGAAACGGATCAGACTTAAAATCTGACGGGAGAAATCCCTTGCGAGTTCAAGTCTCGCTGGTAGCACTATGGCATTGTACCCAAGTCTGGATTAAGGGGGCGGGCTGCAGTCTCGTTATTCGTGGGTTCGAATCCTACCAATGCCTTTAGTACTTGAAAAATATTTTTATATGTGCTAATATAATTTTATAATAAGGACAGTCCAGTATAATGTTGGAGATTGTACTAAAATACAATCCTGAAAGCATTAACAACCTAGGATAAGTTAATGTTAGTAGGTAATACAAAAATAGAGGGGCAGTACCTCGGCTGTTGGCTATGGATATGTAATTCAGTTGGTTAGAATACTCGTCTGATAAGCGAGAGGTCATAGGTTCAAATCCTATCATATCCACACTCCTAAGCCGCATAAGTGTGCACGAGGGCGAAGTTGAAACACTCAGTCCTAGCGGCGGGCGCGAGTTAATCCGCGAAAGAAAACTGGTCACAATCCCTTGATCGAATGCAGAGTGTATTGAAAAATCGGCTTGCGTTGTGAGCGACAGATTTTAAAAATGATACATATGGGATATATTCCTCGGTAGTTCAGTTGGTATGAACGTTTGACTGTTAATCAAAATGTCACAGGTTCGAGTCCTGTCCGAGGAGCGATAATGTTTTTGTTTCTTCCTCGTCAGCATTTATTTAATTTGTATTAAAAAACGGAGGATTACAATGAGAGGAACAATTGGCTGTTTAATTCGTATCGTACTAGTTGGTTTGCTCATATATGGATTCTATGTGTTAGTTGGTAACTATTACGATGCGGCGGTTGGTGATACACCAGATTGGCTAGTACAGTTTATGAGGATGGAAATGCGATGAATAAATGGGAAGTAAAAGAGGTTAAGGAAATATTTCCTTGCGTATCAGATCACGAGCGCACACTAGAAGAACGAGCGCTGTCTTTGCTTGGTGAATATAAAGCATATCATTTCGACAATGATTATTGGCGTGGAATTGAATACGCCCTAAGATGTTTGGAATTTCTTAATAAATAAGTTTGGAATTTCCTAATAAATAAGTTTTATCGACGCGGGATGAAGAGCATTGGAGGTTCACTTGGCTCATAACCAAGAGTAGGTGGGTTCGATTCCCACTCCCGCAATTCTAATTACAATGCTTGACAAATAATTAATACTATGTTAATATAATAAAGGTTCGAAGAGGTATATAACTAAATAATGTTATATATTTTTTTATTTTGACGTCTTATGAGGCGCATACATATGACCATGGTGTAATTGGTAACACGGCGGTCTCCAAAACCGTTGTTTGGGGTTCGACTCCCTGTGGTCATGTTTGGGTTTTGCGACCCGATTAATATGTTTGTGTGGTGGCTGGAATAGGTAGACGCAAATACAAATTCACGAGGATTCAGCAGTTAACGGTTGGCGGTCATGCGAGAGTTGAGACTACGTGCCGAAAAAGCGGAACCAGTTGGAGAACATTATACTCAAATCGTGAAGAAAAAGACCGTATGCAAGGTGACAGCAATTCAAATCCTTGCCCACACATTTAAATAATGGAGAGGATAAAGGAGGGCACTGAAGGAAAGCATTCCGAAGGAGGGCATGAAACTCTTAATATGCAAAATAAACCTTCAAGCATAATCCATTATTATACCGCTATCGCCAAGTGGTAAGGCACAGCACTTTGACTGCTGCATCACGGGGGTTCGAATCCCTCTAGCGGTGCTTGGAGACATTAACTCAGTTGGTAGAGTACGCGACTTTTAATCGCGATGTCGAGGGTTCGATTCCCTCATGTCTCACTCCTCCAATCTCTAATATTGGAGAAATAGAAATAATATTAATAGATTAAAAGGAGAATAATTATGGCAACAGCAAACAAGCATAAGCAAAGGAGTTCTAGGAAGTATAGGCAGCGTCCAAATTTTGAGAGATTCTTTGTGGCACACGCCCAGAAGGCTCACATAAAGAGCACAATTGCAGCAGCAATGTTAAGACGCTTATTTGCAAATAATACAGAGGCAGAAGATGAAAACGTATAAGGCATTATTTACACTGCCAGACGACATAGTTCCTCCCGCAGTAATAGGCTTTCAAGTGGCTATGCCCGTAGAAACCCCTCAGGGGATGCAAATACAGGGTAAAAGTTTTACCGCTCCATTAATGCCTATTGAATCTATCATTGAGGATTGCGAAGATTTTACGGAGGTAAATGAAGATGAAGATGATTGATGATGACGATGTTATTTTTTATTTTTATACAGACGAAGATGGAAATTTTATAGACATTGAATGGAATCCTAAATATATTGTCACCGATCGGAACATTCCTCCAGCATGTAGAAATTGTTCGAAGCATCCATCAAATGGTGGTGACGGAATATGTTTCTGTATAAATGGAATTTCGTCAATAACTTGCTAAGGTTAAATGGAAGGAGAAATAAAATGACCAAGAATAGAGAAGATTACAACCCTACGCCAGTCTATAACAGAAAATATGCTAGGAACGTTATTCGTGCTCAGATTCTTAAAACTAGAGGACAGCACAATGTTAGTGCGCTTATGAGCGACACATTTCGTGACATGCGCAATAGGAGTAAGGAAGTCACGGCATAATAATTAGACTTGACATAATAATAAAAAAGGTGTATTATTGTCTTACTGATAGGACAATTTATACACCTTTTTGTCTTATACAGAAGACACTTTTAGTTTTCTAGGAGGACAGTAATAAATGAACTACACAATCTATCACCTTCATTCAGACATTTCAACATGTGTTACGTCGATAGATTCAGTAACTAAATACAATCAGTATATAGATCGCGCCAAAGAGTGTGGCATGACCGCCTTGGCTTTTTCTGAACACGGCTCAGTAATGGAGTGGGTTAAGAAAAAGGAAACTATAGAAAAGGCTGGAATGAAATATATTCATGCCGAAGAATTTTACGTGACAGAAACCCTTGAAGAAAAAATTAAGGATAATTGTCATGTTATTATTATTGCAAAAAATTATGACGGTGTATTGGAGTTAAATAAATTATCTTCAAAATCTTTTAATCGCAAAGATAATCATTATTACTACTCTCCTCGTATTTCTATGGAAGAATTGGAGCAGACCAGTAATAATCTTATTGTAACATCGGCGTGTCTCGCATCCCCTCTTTCTAGGGGCAACGAGAATTTTAAAGAGAGATTTCTGAGGTTCTTAACCACAAATAAGGACAGATGTTATTTGGAAATTCAGCATCACAACGTGGAAGAACAGATAAAATACAACCAGTATCTTTATGAATTATCTGAAAAGTACGGCATCCCTCTTATTGCTGGAACCGACACTCACTCCCTTAATGCGGCACACGCAGAGGCTCGCCTTGTTTTACAGAAAGCCAAGGAGATTAGATTTTCAGAAGAGGATGCATGGGATCTCACATTTAAAACATACGACGAACTTGTATGTGCTTATGAGAATCAGAAGTCTTTACCTATGGATGTAGTATTACAGGCTATCGAAAACACAAATGTAATGGCTTCTAGAATAGAAGAATTTACCCTCGATAGGTCATATAAATATCCCGCACTTTGGGAGAATCCTAAAAGAACATTTATAAACAAGATTAAAGAAGGTATTAAGCGTCGTGGCGTAGACAAATTCCCCAATAGGGATGAATATGCCGATAGAGTTAAATATGAACTCAAGGCATATGAACACAATGGGGCAATAGACTTTATGCTTCTTATGGAAGATATCTGTGCTTGGTGCAGAGAGAATGATATTCAGATTGGCTATGGTCGTGGATCAGTTAATGGCTCAATTTGCGCATGGTTGTTGGGTATCACTGAGATGGACAGCATTAAGCACAAACTTAACTTTGAAAGATTTATGAATGTTGAGAGAGTAAGTTTGTCCGACATTGATACTGACTTTCCTCCCAATAGAATTGACGATGTTAAAAGTTATGTCTATAATCATCACGGATTGTATTGCAGTGACATTATCACTTTTAATACAATAGCAGATAAGGGCGCCATAAAAGACGTTGGTAGAGCATTAGGAATGTCTCTTGAAGAGGTGAGCGGTATAAGTGAATCTGTCGATGACCCTAAAAGATATGCCGAAATGCGTAAGCAGTATCCCGAACTCTTTAGATATGTTGATATATGTAAGGGCGTAATAGTTAGTTGTGGCAATCATCCGTGCGGAATGATCGTGTCGCCCTATCCATTGGACGACAGTATTGGACTTTGTACAACATCAACAGACCCATTTCCAGTATCGCAGATATACATGAAGGAAATTGACGGACTGAATTATGTCAAACTTGATTTACTTAAACTTGATACTATTCAGGTTATATCCGATACTTGTAAGGCTGCGGGTATAGATATGTTATATCCAGACAATATGGACATAGACGATATCGATGTGTGGGATTCTATACGTGATGACACCGTGGGTATATTCCAGTGGGAAGGCACCACGGGAGATCGTTATATAAAGAAACTTCTTGCTGACAATAACATTAAAAAGTTTAAAGAGGTTGATGAAAACGTTGATAGAATGATGTTGCTCACTATTGGCAATTCAGCAATCCGTCCCGCTGGTGCATCATATCGTGACGATTTGGCTAGCGGCGTTGTTAGAAAGAGTGGCAACGATGCCATAGACGAATTTCTTAAGCCTACGTTCGGTTATCTTGTATTCCAGTGTCAAATCATTGAATTCCTAAATCAGTATTGCGGATTCACAATGGGTGAGGCTGACGTTGTAAGGCGTATGTTTGCAAAGAAAACTGGTACTGAGGGTGCAATTCCTGTTATAAGAGACGGCGGATATCTTAACGGCAATACATCACATTATATAGATGGGTTTATTGCCACTATGGAGAAGAAATATAACATGCCAAAAGAAGAGGCTGAACAAGCAATTACTGCGTTCTTACAAGTAATAATTGACGCCTCAGATTATCTTTTCTCGCTTAATCATAGTGAACCTTATAGTTACGAAGGTTATGCGTGTGGATGGTTACGTTATCATTATCCTTTGCAGTTTCTTACTTGCTCACTTAATATCAATAAGGACAATGCAGAGAAGACTCAGGCGCTTACACAGTATGCCGCAAGTCAAGACATATCAATATTTAATCCTAAGTTTAGACATTCCTTAGGAGATTATTCATTTGATCTGGACAATAAAACCATATATAAAGGTATCGCCAGCATAATTTATATGTCTCAAAAAATGTCACAAGAATTATATGATTTGCGAGGTAATAATTATGAAGATTTTATAGATGTGTTGGAAGACATATCTAATAAAACTTCTGCCGATACAAGACAGACTGAAATACTTACGCTCATTGATTATTTTTCGGAATTTGGAGAGCCCCACGATTTATTTGACATTGTAACACAATGGGAAGAGTGGCATAAAAAGAAAACAATTAAACGTGGTTCCGATGCAGAAAAGTTTTTTACGACAAATATTGTTACTAAGCATGCCACAAAAATAACAGAAAAACAATATTCGGGCGTAGATATGATCGGTGTGCTTAAGGACTGGATTAAAATTCGTAGACATTTACCTACTACACCTTTCGACAGAATGGATTATGAGAGTGCGTATCTCGGATATATTAACACAATAGTTCCCGAGGCTAAGCCTGAATATTATTATGTTTGTAAGGTGGAGGGCTATAGTAAGAACCTTCTTACTTTGTATCAAGTTTGTGATGGCTCTACTATGAAAATTAAAATTGACAAGAATTATCAGGTGGAAAAGGGCGATATAATTCATATCCTTGAGTATACAGATAGACCTAAGTATCGTAAGGTCGGAGAAGACCCTAAAACGCATAAGCCCAAATTTGAAAAAACTAATGACACAGAACGTATTATTAGTAAGATTGCGCCTGTAAATAGAGGCGCTAAACCCTTGACAAAGTTGGGCGTAGATGGTATAATAACTAAGAAGGACAAGAAATAATATAAAATAAAGAAAGGAGGTATCTATGAAGCCAATAACTGAGTATAATTTTAGAGAAATTATGGATAGGTTTGTGATTATAAATATTCCAAACGTAGAAAATTTAGATTTAGAATATGAAAATTATGTGGCATATTGTTACATAGACACAGAAAATGGAATATCCTTTAGCGTGTACGGTGGATATAAAGACGGAAACATCTATAAAATGAATAATGGTTTACTAATTATAAGATATTCTGACAGTTTTAAGTTGGAAATTTATAATTCTCCCACAGAAGAAATGAATCAACGAGCGTCACAAATGAAAGAGTTATATACAATGTCGGACTGGATTGAAAAAGTTAGATTAGACACTAGATACGACCGCTATAGAGATAATGCCTTTCCTGACGACATGCTTTTAATTGTGCGTACACCAAAAGACGCATCTTATGATAATTACGATCAGATAGAAGAAGTTCTTTGGACAAGACCAATTTCTATTCTTAACAACGGAGACTTAATAGGAATTACCATAGAAGACGGAGCATATATAAAGAAAAATAGTATAGTGTGGATATGGGAAAATACAGATGAAGACAATACTATAGTGGCAGTCACCGAAGACTGGATCAATATGCTTAACAAATATTCTGAAAAGGAGGAAGAATGAAGGAGTATAAATTAACTGAAATTAATGATATAGAAAAAGTTAATATAGAAGCCCTCGCCGAATTAACTAACGGGCTTGGCTCTGATGAAGATGTCGAAGAACTTGTTGCTATGGCGTGTCGGCGTACTGAAATAGTTGGCGCTAATGCGGCTAACAATAAAACATTTTCATCATTATGCAGCGTGATTATCCCTAGCCCCAATTATAATCCACGTAGCGATGCGGCTAGGTGTGGAGTAAGCAATAATAAGATTGATACAATTACCATCCATCACATGGCTGGAAATCTTACAGTTGAAACTTGTGGAAATATTTTTGCAAACCCCAATAGGGGAGGCAGTTCTAATTATGGGGTAGGTACCGATGGTCGTATTGCTGGATACGTAGGAGAAGAAAATCGCGCATGGACGTCCAGTTCAAAATATAATGATTTCCGTGCGGTTACAATTGAGGTAGCAAACGATACACTTTCTCCCACATGGACTGTATCTGACGAAGCGCTTACCAATACAATTAATCTTGTAGTAGACATTTGTAGGCGCAACGGAATTAAGCAACTTATCTATTCAAATAATAAGAACGACAGAGTTAATCATGTCAACGGATGCAACGTTACGATCCACTCTGATTTTGCCGCTACCGCCTGTTGTGGTCCGTACCTCAAGGCACTTATGGGAAACATTTGTTTGGCGGTAAATAATATTCTTAACGGAGGACAGCCAACGCCTGTACCCACTCCCGTTAATCCTTATACTAAACCTACTTCTCCTATTAATAGTGGTTCAAGAGGGGATTCTGTAAAGTGGATTCAGTGGCAACTTAATATATATAAGTATGGTCTTGCGGTTGATGGGTCGTATGGTCCAGCCACCACAAATGCAGTGGCTGATTTTCAGAAAAAGCACGGACTCCCCGTAACAGGCAATTGTGACATGAACACAATATATATGCTTGATGGTGGACAGCCTCAGCCTTCTCCATATAATCCTCCCGATCCTTACGCAGATTATTCAAAAGCATTTTGGGACTTTTTTAGAACTCTTGGAATGCCCGAATATGGAGTAGCGGGACTTATCGGCAATATATCTATGGAGAGCGCTATTAGACCTAATAATCTTCAGAATAGTTATGAGCAAAGTCTCCATATGAGCGACGATCAGTATACTGCCGCCGTAGACAACAATACATATAACAATTTTGTAAACGATAGAGCGGGTTATGGATTAGCACAGTGGACATATCCTACTAGAAAGCAGGGACTTCTTAATCTTGCAAGACAGTGTAAGATGTCAATTTGCGATATTAACCTTCAACTTACTTACCTTACTCAGGAACTCCAGACCAAATATAAAGGAGTATGGGACGGATTATTCGCCGCTAAATCAGTGCTCGAGGCAAGTAATATTGTGCTTCTTCAATTTGAAAGACCTAAAGATCAAAGCGTAGCAAATCAGCAGAGAAGGGCGACATGCTGTCAGGGATACTACAATAAGTTCTCTGGCTCAACAATTACTACAGTATTTCCTATAGGAGGTGTAAAAGTGGGAGCAAATTTAAAGAACAATAAATCTTATAAGGCAACAGTAATTCCTCAGGTTCTTAATGTTCGTTCTGGTGCGGGACTTGATTTCTCAATTAATGAGAAGATTAAGAAGGACGAGGTATGCACCATCGTTGAAGAAAAAGACGGATGGGGAAAACTCGAAAACGATAGAGGATGGGTTGAACTTAAGCGTGTAAAAGCACTTGACTTTTAATACAAAATATGGTATTATAATATTGTCGAAAGACACAACACTCAGATAAAAAAGGTCACAAATATAGACGACAAAGTTTAGGAACTTATTCCGTTATTAAGTCTGAGATCTGAAAAATAGGGCGGGTAATTATCCGCCCTATTAGTTTCTGAGAACGGAGAGTAATAAAACTTTCGAAATAGATATAAAGGATATAGTGGACAGATATAGGAAAAAATGGTACAATAAACATAAGGAGGCTGCTATGAATGGAAGTAAGTAAACGTGATGGAAGAGATCAGGAGTTTGACAAGAGAAAAATAACATCTGCAATGAAAAAGGCTTATAGAGCCGCGCGAGGAGAAGATAGCGATGAATTTGATATATTCGCTCAGCAAGTAGCAGATAGTATTGCTAAGTCGGCAGTAGATTTATGGGGGACAAAAAACCATAAGTTATTATCCGTAGAAGACATACAGGATATGATCGAAAATAAATTGATGGCATCTAAATACAAGGATGTAGCAAAAAAATATATTCTGTATAGGAATAAAAGAACTAGGTCTCGTGAATATAATGCAGACTTTATGAAAGAAGTCACACGCAAGATTATGGCTTCAAGTATAGATAATCAAAACGCCAATGTTGATGAAAAATCTTTCGGGGGGCGTAAAGGAGAAGCCGAAAGTGTACTTATGAAAAAGTACGCACTTGATTATTTGATGTCCGATAAGGCTCGATCAAGACATTTAAACAATGAGATTTATACTCACGACCTTGACAATTATCCTGTAGGAAATCATAATTGTCTTACCATTCCTTTTGATGATCTACTCGCAAATGGATTTAATACAAGACAAGCAGATATACGTCCCGCCAACAGCGTTAGCACAGCCTTTCAATTGGTCGCTGTAATCTTTCAGTTACAGTCATTACAACAGTTTGGTGGTGTATCAGCAAGTCATTTAGATTGGACGATGGTTCCATATGTAAGAAAATCATTTACTAAACATCTTAAAGATGGATTAGTGTATGTCGAAAAGAAAAGCGAATATAAGGCTGAACGTTTTAGTAAATGGGTCGAACATGATGAAGTACATCCAGATCATACAATTCATTTTGACGATGCAGAATTTAAAAATTTACATCCTGATGTTTGGGAATATGCTATGGCTATGACTGAAAAAGAAACACGACAGGCGGTTGAAGCAATGTATCATAACCTTAACACTCTTCAATCTCGAAGCGGAAATCAGTTGCCATTTACCTCAATCAATTATGGAACTTGCACATTGCCTGAGGGCAGAATGGTCATTAAGGCTCTTCTCGAAGGTAGCATTAAGGGTGTGGGCAAACATCATAAAACTAGTATCTTCCCTTGCGGTATCTTTCAACTCATGAAAGGTGTCAATAGAAAAGAAGGAGACCCTAATTATGACTTATATAAATTGGCACTTGAGTCTACAGCCAAGAGATTGTATCCAAATTATTGTAACGTGGATTGGAGTGGTAATGCTGGATACGATCCCAATGATCCAAGGACTTACATGTCAACTATGGGTTAAAAACAACACTATGGCTCATGTAAAACTCGGTGAACTTACAAATGTAAGGTGTCAACTTGACATTATAATAATGGAAATGTAGGAAATGACATTTTGCAAGTTGGCTAACGGGGAATGTTCAAAAGAAAGAATCCCGTGCCAAGACGCATATTAAACAAATACCTCTAATTCAAGGAGGTATTTATGAAGGAATATGATGGCTTTTTAGTAGATGATGATTTAAATATTTATAGTAAAAGAACTGGTAAAAAACTTTCCTTGTCAAAAGGATCGGATGGTTATTTACAAGTACAATACAGAAACAAAGATGGTAGTTCTCACCATAATAGAGTACATGTTATACTCGCACATTGTTTCATTCCTAATCCAAATAACTATAAATATATTAACCACATCAATAGCGACAAAACAGATAACAGACTTGAAAATCTAGAATGGTGTACGAATTCATATAATGTATATCACGGATGGCACAGTGGTAATCGTATTCATAAGAACAATACATCGGTAGAAGTTAGAGATTTAAGTAATAACTTTATAGGAGAGTATGGTTCTATAAGAAAATGTGCCGAAGCATTACAACTTGATAGACATAAAATCGCCAGAGTATTAAAAGGTGAATTGCAAAAAGATTATTTAGGTTATTTGTTTAATTATGCGTAAGGTTAAACGACTATCGAAAGTATAATCCGAAAGAAATATTCGGATGAAGAAACAAGTAGAGTACATTAAATGTGAAATTCATTTAATGGAAGTGCCGAGCATCATTTGTTTGGTAATAGAATAGATGATGAAGATATAGTCTAGGTCTCACATAGTGAGACTTGTGTAGAACGTACAACGGATACGATATTAACGGCTTTGGTCAACTCAAAGATGGTAGAGGCAATATCTGCCCTGTAACTATCATTCTTCCGACAATAGCAATGGAGGCAAGGGAGAAAATTCAAAAATATACTGTATATATTCCAGATTTAGATTCTGAAACTGTTGAAGAATTTATGAAACTTCTTGACGATATGATCCATGATGCT